>CEWG01166013.1_pt1 | contig 15632 bp, 35 predicted proteins | sample 361411 | NCBI WGS metagenome assembly CEWG01 (sample SAMEA2622173, study PRJEB7988) | marine metagenome | biome: marine biome (ENVO:00000447); feature: surface water layer (ENVO:00002042); material: "saline water (ENVO:00002010), including plankton (ENVO:xxxxxxxx)" | depth 5 m | reverse complement strand
TCTGTAAAGAAGGAAGAGAAGTGGGCAGTATGAAGTATTTTTTAGATTTAGTAGGAACATGGATAGTTAATGGTATGGCTATACTTGTAGGATTATGGATGCTATATGTAATACTTATGGCTGTGTTAAATACAATAGGAGTAATAAATGTTTAAATTGATAAAGTTTTTAATTATGATTTTTATATTAGTGTGGGCAAATTTCTTTCTAACCCTGTCTTCTGCTTTTGCTAGTGACATGAACGAAGCAATTGCTGGTCATGTAATTCAACAAAAATTACAAGGCAATTCAGTTGACTCTTCTGTATTCGAAGCTGAAATGGCAAGACTTGCTCATAATTATGCTCTTGACACAATATCAATTTTACAAAAATATTTGCCATCTATGTTAGATAGTATCTCAGCAGAGTTGAGAGCAAAGGCAGATAAAGAATATAAGTGTAATTTACAATCAGATGAATACAAAAATAAGGACTGTAGATAATGTTTCATGTAGTTTATTCTAGACACTATTGGGATGTTGGCCATCAAGATGGTGGTAGTACATTTGCAAATACTTGGACTCTATACAGAAATGTATCGTATTCTCAAATACACGAGATGCAAGGTAAAATACTTATCATGAAAGCAAAGGCTGATAAAGCATATGCAAAGGCAGAAAAGAAACAAAGACATCAAGAGGATCCTGAACAGTTTGAAAAGTCCGAAGTTTATATCGTAGATGATAGAGATTATTTTAAAACATATAAGGATGTATATCCTGATGTTTACAATGGACCTGTTGGTCTGATACCAGCAAAAGAAGATTACTATTATAATTATGGTCAAAAATCTGATTTCATGTTATTGAAAGATTTTGATGAAGAGTATACATGGTATGCAAAAGATTGGACACAAGAACAGATTGCAGAGGAGTATAAGAAAAGAGAAGCTTGACAAGTATACTAATATAGTATATAATTATATTACTAACGAGGATATATTATGGGTTTATTTTATGTACATATACCTAAGAGTTATGGTAAGAAGAAGAAGAAACTACCAAACAGTTTAGGTATGAAGAAAATGAGTAAGTCGCCAAAGATGCAAAAATTATTAAAGGCGAGAGCACAACACAGAAAATTTCTAATTAGTCACGGTATCAATCCTGACAAAAAACTATCTGATATCAGAAAAGAAAATCAAAATCGTCCAATAGTTCAGAAACATGGGGCTATAGCTCAGGCGGGAGAGCGCCTCGTTTGCAACGAGGAGGTCGTGGGTTCGATTCCCTCTGGCTCCACCATTAACAAATCTAAATTTCATGGTACTGGTGGTACTAAACCAAGTCACAATTGGCGTCTAGAAGAATCTAAAAACTTTACAGTTGCACCTGCTTATAATAAAGGTGCATATCAAGTCATTAGTCGTAAAGACGTGAAAGATATAGGCAGATGAGCGACCTATTATTATTCTGGCTTATGCTCTTGACATTTGCAGTTTTCTATAGTATAATGACATGAGTATACAAAAGAAAACTTATGATATTGTCTACTATGACGAGAACGGTGATAAAGAAGTTATCTATAGTTGTTCTACTTTCGAAGAAGCAACAGCAGTTTACTTTCAATGGACAGAAGGTGATATAGATGGACAGAAAAATATGAGTTATGATATCGAAGAGAATTACATTGTTTAGAATATTAATTATATCATTACTACTAACTAGTTGTGGTAATAAACAAATATTACCAACACCGATTAGTGAGTTAAATACAATTAGAAACTTATTTAATTTTATAGACTTTGTAGATGATGAAGAAGAAACAGAATGGACAGAAGAATATAATGTTTCTTCAGGAATAAATACTTCAGGTGTAATTGAAGCTGAAACTTTAGAGGTTGACGAGAACGGAGAAACACATCTTGTCGGCCCTAAAGATAAAGAAATATATTTTTATAATCGAGAAGTTTGGATTGCAGGAGAGTAAATATGTGTGAAAGACGAGACCAAGATTGGATTAATCCACCTGAACCAAAAGAAGAAGTTGAACCTGATATAGATGCTATTGGTGATGAAATGTGGTTAAGAAAAAAAGAACAAGAAGAGAAAGATGATTAGATTAACTATATTAATAATACTTGCTTACTACATAAGTGGTTGTAGTATGAATACAGTTAAATCGCATCTAGGTACGGCTGGGGGTGCAGTAGCAGGTTATACTACTTGTGCAGGATTACTTCAAGCAAATATGCCTATATCGGCTGCTTGTAGTGTAGTCGGTGCCGTATGGGGTGCAAAGTTTTATTATAAAAATGATATGAATACACATACAGCAATATTTGTAGATACATTAAACACAGCACCAGGCAAAAGGTCTCATACAAGTTGGGGTAACTCTGCTAATGGTAATTGGGGTTCTATAACAATCAATAGAACTTATGTAAAAAATAGTGCTAGATGTAGAGAATATACTTCAGTCATTAGTATCGAACATTCTTGGCCTATGAATGGCATATCAAGAGAGAGTGAGACAGGAACAGCCTGTCAATTACCAGACGGACGTTGGACAATAAAGGAGAGTACAAACTCATGAACATAGATGAAAAACCAGAAAGTTTAGTAGATAAAGTATTAAGGTGGCACGAAGATAGAAACTTAATTGAAGGCTCTACTGATAAAGACCAAGTGTTAAAGTTGCAACAAGAACTTGGCGAGTTGAGTGATAGTGTTTGCAAACAAAAAGATGTAAGAGATGACCTAGGTGACATGATGGTTATTATGTTAAACATTATGAAAAGAAATGATGTTACATGGGAGGAATGTTTACAGGTAGCATATGATGATATCAAAGATAGAAAAGGTAAAATGGTTGATGGTGTTTTTGTTAAAGAGAAAGATGATTTTTTTACTGCTGAAAAATATGATTTCTCAAACTGGTCGGATTCTTAATGCAAGACCCTAGAACATCAATGTTATATTCAATGTTACTATTAATAATATTGTTATTAATGTTTAAGTCATGTGCCTATGCAGGTGATAAATCACAATGGTTAAATGACAACCCTTGTATGATAAAAGTTATAATTAAAGAGAAGTGTTTAGATAGACAATGTCTAATAACAGAAACAACAAAAGAAGAAATCGTAAAATGTAAAGACGGATATGACGGACCTAATTACTGGGAATTATTCGCTCAATTTTATTATGCAGATTTGACAGTTCCTGCTTATTGCAGAGAAGTGGCAAGACCAGACCATCCTTTTAAAACACCTGGGATGGTTTGTTTAAATGAACATGGTGTTTGGGAGACGAAGTAATGTATAAACTATTAGTTACTATAACTTGTATAGTTATGTTGACGTTACATTGGGGTGAATTTTCTGAGAAAGTAAACTTAGCAAAATTTTTAAGAATAACAGATAATGTGATAAATGAAGTGAAGGAGTAAAATATATGATAAAGACATTATTAGTTGCTTTGGCAACAATTACTTTGGCAAGTTGTAGTAGTAACACTTACAAAGTTGAACAAGAAGCAGATTTAAAGAATGGCCGTTTATTAGATGAAGTACCACAATGGTATATTGATGCTTCAGTTAGTGAAGGTTTTTTTGATAGAGGTACTGAAAGTAATTATATCTATTCAGTAGGTCAAGGGTCGAGTCCCGATTTACAATTAGCAATTCAAAAGGCATTGTTAGTTGCAAAAGCAAGTCTTGCTGACCAGATGCAAGGCGAAATGAATCAAAGAAGTGAACTATATACTACTGAGATTGGTTCAAATAAAAACAAAAAAGTTGCTTCGAAAATCGAAGACACAATTGTTAATGTAGTTGCAAAGACTATGGTTCAAGGTTATGAACAATGGGAGAAAGCAGTATATGAAACACCTTATGGTCAGTACAGAGTTTATCTCGGTCTGAAAATGGGTATCGGTGACGCAAATAAACTTGCCGATTATATTGCTGAAAATGCAAATCAAGATATTGATATTGATGTATTAGCAGAAGAGGCGATAGAGGAGGTATTGTAGATGATTACAGTTTACAGCAAACCAAACTGTCCATATTGTGAGAAGGCCAAGTATTTATTAGAAACTCTTGGCCTACAGTATGAAGAGAAGGTTGTAACCAAAGATTTATCTATTGATGAATTGTATAAAGTGTTAGGAAAACAAGTTAGAACTATACCACAAATAGTCATGAATGACGTTCATGTGGGTGGTTATAATGAATTAAAAGAACATTTTCTTAATGAAGGAAAGATAAACTTTAAAGGTGAAAAAATATAGTAAAGGAATATAAATAGTAGCATGATAGACTTTCAACAATACATATCTGAAGGCGTTTACGACCCAAATATATTCAAAGCGTTCTTTCTTGCAGGAGGTCCTGGTTCAGGTAAATCATGGGTTTCTGAAAGGACATTGATGGGTATAGGGTTAAAAGTTATCAATAGTGATAACATGTTTACGTTTGCCTTAAATAAAGAAAAAATGTCATTAAATATGGCAACAACAGATGCAAAAGAAATCGCAAGACGTGACGAAATAAGAGCAAAGGCAAAAGCAAGAACTGGTGTACAGTTAAGAATTGCATTAGAAGGTCGTTTAGGTCTTATATTAGACAGCACAGCAAGAGACATTTCAAGAATAGAATCAGAAGCAAACACAATGAAACATATCGGTTATGATGTACATATGGTGTTTGTAAATACAAGTTTAGATGTTGCTCTTAAAAGAAATCAAATGAGAACAAGAAAAGTACCAGATGCTATCGTGATACAAAATCACAAACAAGTGCAACAAAATATAGGTAAGTTACAAAACCTATTTGGTCATGCTAATTTTATTATTGTAGATAATAATAAAGTTGCTGAAGATGTAAACCCTAAAGTGTATAAAGCAATACGAAGAATGATTAATAAGAAACCTACATCATATCAAGCGATATCATGGATAAAGAGAGAACTACAAAAGAAAAAGAGAGGTTAAATGCCAAAGAAGTCAAACGTAATACAGTTTCCGACAAACAGAGTTAGTAAGAATAGTAAACCAGTAAGACCAGAATTATCAGAAGAAGAACATCTACAAATTAAAGAAAATTTATTCATTGACCAATTAACAGAAGAATTTGCTTTAGATTTTATTCATGTATTACAAGAAAACGCTGTCGATACTAAGAAAGATTTATTTCTAAAAGACCTAGCAATAGTAGTTGAATCTATTAAGAGTTTATTAAAAAGAGACTTTGACGGCAAACATGCAATGCAGAATATCTCTGATAATATCGTAAAAATCAAAACACTTAAAGACGGCAGAAAAATTACTGAAATTAATTATGGTAATGTTGTTCTTAAAAGACAAAAACCAAAGAAAAATGATAGTCTACACGAGTCAAGAAACAAAGAAATTCTAAAAGACGAAGAAGAAAAAGAAGAAATAGAAGTAGAATTCACATTGGATCCCGATATAAAACTGGATTAATGCTTGACATCATGTCAATGTATTGATATAATAATATTATGACAAGAGAGAAGTTAGACGATAAAATCAAAGCACTTAATTCTACCAGAGTGTTTAAAAAGATAACACCAAAAGGCGATATATCTTGGTATGTTAAATGGGTTTCATGTATATTTTTACTTGTTGCAGCCTGTTTCAGAGCAATTGGTGAGTTTAATACAGTTGACTTATGTTTTAGTTTTTTAGGTGTAGTAGGTTGGCTTTGGGTAGGAATATTATGGCATGACAGAGCAATTATAATGTTGAACGGTGCCTTATCTACACTTTTATTAGTAGGAATTTTAAAGGCGGTTATATAATGATTATAGTTGACATCAATCAGATAATGATATCGAACCTCATGGTTCAAATCAATGGCAGAGATGCACCTGAATTAAATGAAGACCTTGTTAGACACATGGTTTTAAATTCACTTCGTGCTCACAATAAAAAATTCAGAAAAGAATATGGCGAAATGGTTATTGCTTGTGATAGTGGTAATGTATGGAGACGAGAAGTGTTTCCTAATTACAAGGCAGGTAGAAAATCAAATAGAGCAAAATCTGAACATGATTGGACTTTGATATTTGATATCATATCTAAAGTTAAAAATGAAATCAAAGCATTTTTACCTTACAAGGTTATAGAAGTAGAAACTTCAGAGGCAGATGATATAATTGCTGTCTTAACTAGTAACAAACAATGGGCTGAAAAGGTACTTATATTATCAGGTGACAAAGACTTTATACAATTACATAGTGATAACGTAAAACAATATAATCCTGTACTAAATAAATTTGTAGGCAAAGACGAGAATCCAACTTTATATCTCAAAGAACATATACTAAAAGGTGATAGAAGCGATGGTATACCAAATGTATTATCAGATGATAATGTGTTTGTTGAAGGCAGAAGACAAAGACCTCTAAGTAAAAAACGTATAAATAGTTGGGTAGAGGAAATTTCTATGACCTTTACTGAAGAAGAACAAAAGAATTACGACCGAAATCGAAAATTAATTGATTTAAGTTGTATACCTCATTCACTTGAGGATAAAATTAATAATGAGTTTTTGAATGTGAAAGTAGCAACTAGAGATAAAATTCTAGGTTACTTTATTAATAAAAAACTTAAAACTTTAATCGAGTCAATAGATGAATTTTAGACTCGAAAGAACTGTTAAGGAGAATTAAAGCATGGCAATAATTAGAAGAAATCCAGATGGAAGTATAGCAAGTCAAGAAGGTTTTGACAATCAACCAACACAATCCCACCCAGCATTAGCAAATAGAAGAGGTATGGCTGCAATGGCAGAAGCAGGCAGAGCTGTACCACCTTTAATGAGTGAGATTGCTACAAAAATAAACAACGCAAAAGATAAACCTAGAAAACTAAAAGTACTAAGAGACAACGATAGTACAGCATTAAGACAAGTTTTAAAAGGTGCTTTTGACCCAAAGATAGAATGGTTACTACCGAAAGGTGATGTACCATTTACACCAAATGACGCACCAGTAGGAACAGAACATACTCAGTTAAGACAAGAAGCAAAAAGATTGTATCTGTTTACAAAAGGTGGCGACAATACGTTATCTAATAATAAAAGAGAAACACTTTTCATTCAGATGTTAGAAGGACTTTCAGCTGATGAGGCAGAGTTTTTAGTAACAGTTGTAAATAAAAAAGTCAACAACAAGTACAAAGGTTTTACAGGCAATTTAGTAAAAGAAGCTTTTAATTGGAATGATGATTTTATGAGAAATGAATAAACTAATAACATTATTATTATTAACATTAACACCAACTCTATCACTGGCAGATAAAAAAGGGTATTTCTATGGGATTAAGTTTGACCATAAAGATAGTAAAACTGATTCCAATACCCTTGGTGTAGAGTATGGTAAACACATACATGATTGTTTAGATATAAAAGTATCAACTAATCATACCGACAAAAAAGATACCTCTCGTTTTGAGATAGGCCCAAAATTCAAACACAAATTCAATAAAGATTGGTCAAGTAGTTTATATGTGGCAATAGGACAAAAGTTTACTACATATGATAACAATAGTTATTGGGTAATGACTCCAAGAATCAAAAAGAAAATCAACGAAGATTGGAGTTTGGGAACTAGTATAAGATTTCGTGATAGTGTCGATACTAGTCTTGAACAGAGCGATAGAACTTACGGTATTAAACTAGATAAACATTGGCAAGATTTCACAGTAAGTACTCGTTATAGAATGAAACGTGGTGACAGTAATTATAACGCTATAGGGGTTGGTCTCAAGTACGAATTTTAGTGCTTGACATCTATCCTGATTTAGTGTATTATAATAGTATATATTAATTAAATTATGAGGGATAATGATTAGTTTAAGTGAAATGATAATTATGCTGGGAGTCATTATAAGTGACCCATTTGTTTATACACCAAACAATGATGGTGTAGACCCGATTCAGGCAACATGTCTTGCAGAGAATGTTTACTTTGAATCTAGAAATCAAGGAATGGCAGGTTGGCATGGTGTTATTGCAGTAACATTGAATAGAGTAAAAGACGAGAGATTTCCAGATACAATTTGTGGAGTAGTTAAACAAGGGCCGACAAGAGAGTCATGGAAACAAAATGGAACTTATTACCCTATCAAACACAAATGCCAATTTTCATGGTATTGTGACGGTAAGGCAGATAAGATAAGAGAAAAAGATATAGAGTTATTTAAACACATATATAATCTATCGTATCTATCTCTAATTAAGCAACATTATATGTTAGATATAACAGATGGTGCAACTCATTATCATGCAGATTATGTGACGCCTTCATGGGCAAGTACTAAAACGAAGACAGTAGAAATCGGTGACCATATATTTTACAGATGGGAGAACAAATGAAAAAGAAATCAAAAAGTATTAAAATGGAATACAATGGGTCTTTAGAAATATTTTGGCGAAGAATTGCTAGTCTACATAAGGCATATGAAAAGGCCAAGAACAAAGATATGAAAAATGTTTGGAAACAAAAGATGATGGAGTTAATGAGAAAACTTTCAGAGGTTGACAAAAAAGAATTAAACTGATATAATACTACTATGAATATATTTTATTTACATAATGATACAAAAACTTGTGCCGAACTTCATGTTGATAAGCACGTGGTGAAAATGATTGTTGAATATGCTCAGTTACTATCAACAGCAAAAAGAATGACAGATGGCATTAAATATGAAGCAAAATCAAAAACAGGCAGACGAGTACAAAGATATAGACTCGAAAATCCTAACGAAGAAGCAACGATTTACAAAGCAGTACATTATCACCACCCTAGTGCTGTTTGGGCTCGTTCTTCTTCTCAGCACTATAACTGGTTGTACTCATTGTTCATCGAGCTTGGAAGTGAATATACCTGGCGCTACAAAAAACAGCACAGCACAATTCAACTGCTCGAAGAAGTTTTAAAACACCCACCAGTTAATTTAAAAGATAATGGTTGGGTAGAACCGCCACCTGCTATGTCACATTATCCACAATGCATAGTACCTGGTGATAGTATTCAATCATATAAAAACTACTATATAGAAGCAAAGGCTTATTTTGCAAAGTGGACTCTTAGACCAACACCAGTTTGGTTTAGTGAGGCAGTAAAGTAAAACAACATGAGGTATATTATGGATTTAAATAGAGATGGCGATGGTTTTCTTATCAATATAGATGATTGGTCAGAATCCGTTATGATGGAAATGGCAGATGAAGATAATTTTGTTATTACAAATGAAATTAAATCTTACATAGATAAAGCAAGAGCAATGTATAACGAAACAGGAACAGTTCCTGCTGTTCGTAATTTTGCAAAAGAGTTTGGTATGGATAGAAAGGCAAGTAAATTATATGAAGTCTTTCAATCAGGACCTATGAAGAAGATTGCAAAGTATGGTGGTCTACCAAAACCTACAGGTTGCGTTTAATGTCAGATATGGAAAAAGATTATCTAGTTTGGCTTCTAAGTGAGATGCAAATACCAAACAACCCTTGGAATGATGAACTAAAGTTTGCAGTCGAAATGCTAACGAAAAAGTACCAAATTAAGGGGGTACAATGATACACGAACACCTCTTAACGCCGCCTAGCGGGCGGCTATGAGACGGCAAATTAGGAGAAATACATACAAATGCCAACATATAGACTAAAAAACTTAAAAACAGGTAAAATCTACGAGGACTTTATGTCTATCTCAGATATGGAAAAACTCAAAGATGATAAGAATATAAAACTAATGACACCGACTCAGATGAACATTGTATCGAGTGTTGGCAGTATTGACGGTAAAACTGATAACGGTTGGAAAGAAGTAATGTCTAAAGTTTCAGAAGCACACCCTAGTAGTCCACTTGCTGAACGATATGGTAAAAGAAGTGTAAAAGAAACTCAGACTAAAAATGTGTTAGAAAAACATAGAAACCGAAAGTCTAAAGATTAGGTACGATAAATATAAATGATACTATCGAGAAACTACAACACCCCAGCAATGGATACGAAGTTTAGTGGTCACTCCGATAATGTATCGGACGTGTGTGTAGCTACGCATTACAATTAAAGGAAATACATATGGCAAACTTTGACTTTTTAGACGGATTTGAAGGTGACGGCGATTGGGGTTTTACTTCAGTCAAAGAAAAACCATCAGAAGAACAATCTAAACAAACAGAAACAGTAGTAAAACAAACAGCAGATAGTACTGCTAAGGCGGTCTCTAGCGATATAGTAGGTAAATTAGATACTAAACTAGATAGAGTTATATCTTTAATTAGTTCTACTAAATCAGCAGTAAATGAAAAGAATCAAACTGAATTAGAGATTGCTAAAAAACAAATGGATGATGAATATGATTTGAGAAAGGATAGTTTAGGCAAAGAACAAAAAGAAAAGTTCGCTCAATTAGAAAAACTTATCATACCTCTACTAGTTAAATTGGCAAAATCACCAGAAGCATATATACATTGGCCTAACAGAGGTCAAGTAATTGAAGCTCAAGTTAAAAAGATTATAGCAATTACAAGGGGAAAATAATGAAAAGTAATTATGATAAGTGTTTAGAAACAATCTTACACCATGAAGGTGGTTATGTAAATCACCCTAAAGACCCAGGTGGCGAAACAAACCTAGGTGTTACAAAAAGAGTGTATCAAGAACATGGTGGTACTAAAGACATGAAAGATTTAGTAGTCGAAGATGTTGCACCAATATACAAGAAAGGTTATTGGGATAGAATAAAAGGTGACGATTTACCTGGCGGTCTAGACCTTTGTGTTTTTGATTTTGGTGTAAACGCAGGACCTGCTCGTGCAGCTAAGTTTTTACAATCAATGATTGGTACTAAAGTTGATGGTGGCATTGGTCCTAATACTTTGGCAAAAGTAGAAGAATATATCAGAGAAAATGGCGAACACGAAGCCGTAAACAAGTATCAAGAAATGAGACAAAGATATTATACTGAATTGAAAACATTTGATACTTTCGGTAGAGGTTGGACTAGACGAGTTGACGAAACTACAAAATTAGCGCTTGACATTATCTAATAAACCTGTTATAATATATCAACAGTAAGTTAAATAAACAGGAATTATAATGAATAAAATGAACGCCTTTCTAAACGAAAAATATGATATGAAAACGTTTACTCATATCCCGCTCAAAACTCAATTACCAGAAATACATACTGAAACAATCAATAGAAAAAGATACTATGTTACTCCAGAGGGTAAAAAGTATCCTTCGATTACAACTGTTCTATCGGGTAGAAACAATGAAGGTCTAGTCAGATGGCGTGAGTCAGTTGGTAATGATGTTGCAAATCAGATAATGAGAACAGCTGCTAAAAGAGGTACTGCTGTACACCAATTAGTCGAAGACTATTTAAATAATGACGAACTATCTAATCAAGATGTTTTACCAACAGCACTATTCACTATACTCAAACCTGAGTTAGATAACATAAGTAATATCAGATTACAAGAGGGCGGTCTATACAGCGACTCCTACGGCGTTGCAGGTCGTGTTGATTGTATTGCTGATTACAAAGGTGAACTATCTGTAATAGATTTTAAAACTTCTACTAAAGAAAAGAAAGAAGAATGGATAGAAAACTATTTTATTCAAGGTTCTGCTTATTGTGAAATGTACGAAGAAAGATTTAATCAACCAATAGATAAAGTTGTAATTCTTGTAGTTACTGAAAATGGCGGTATACAAACATTTACAAAATCAAAACAAGATTACTTACCTTTATTAAAAACAGCAATAAAGGAGTTTAATGAAGCAAATTCTTAAAAGATGGATGTTTATATTAAGTATCTACTTTACTAATATATACTTTTGGATATTAATGGGTTTTATATCTGTAATATTATTATCTTTGTTTATGATTACAAATGGGCAGGCTCATCATTCTTTTGGTCCTGTCGGTCAACTTACAAACAATCCTGAAATAGGTGAATCAGAACCTACACCAAGATATAACACTCAAATGGTAAGAGAAATGATACCTGTTTTTTGTGGTGATACTGGTTATGCATTTGATACTTCTACAATGCTAGGAGAAAAACAAATATTAGTAGGCGAAGTAAGAACAAATGGTTCGCCAGAAAGTGAAGTTCGAGGCTTCTTATCTTTTGGTCACAACCCAAATAATAATACTGGTACCTTTTTTATGACAATACCAGATGGCGGAATGAATTACGAAAGTATAACTTGTGTATTAGGTTATGGTATGAACTGGAAGTTTTTTGATAAGAATGGTTTCGAAATTAATTTCAAATCTGATTTCATACAATCTGATATTACACAAGATTAGCTTGACATCAAGTCAACAACTTGTTATAATGATGAATCTACATGATAGGATTACAAATGAGTACAATCACACCAAATAAATTTGCTTTACTTATTGAAGATATGGTAAAAAAGAAAAGAGTTAGTTATATGGATGCTGTCGTTATGTATTGTGCAGAACATCATATAGACCCTTCAGGAATAAAGTCAATGATTAACAAGAGTCTCAAAGAAAAGATAAAGTTTGAGGCACAACAAATGAATATGCTTAAAGAAAAAGAAGCACAATTACCAATATAAGGAGACCATATGCTTGAGTTTTTTATAGGAATAATATTAGGTATGCTTATCATAGACATAATGTTTGCTTGGCATTTTGGCGTTATAGAACACATGGTACAAAAAGCAAAACTAAAATACAAATTATATAGAGCGAGGAGATAGTGAATGGTTTCGAAGTTTATAAAGTCTATCTGGCAATCAAACTCCACTTCACGAGTAAAAAACAATCTTACGACTTTCATAAACACAACGGCAGAACGACTGCAAGATTGGAAACATTTACTAAAAGAAGGGATAGATATTTCTTTCATAAGCTTTCTAAATCTTATAATGATAAGTCTATTGTTGATTACTTCCTTAGTAATTTTGTCTCTAATACTAACATATGGGTTGGTGACATCATTGGCAAATCTGGTGATGAAGTATACAAACAATGGTCGAAAAAAATAGAAGCACTACATTATTATTATGAACAAGACATTGATTATATTATAGAGAGAATGACAACAAAAGATATAAAGTTTAATGATTTGTTTTTATCACCAGATGGTCAACACCCAATTATTGTAAAAATGTTTTTATCAAAAAAGATAAACTTTGAAACATTAATAATACTTGATGATATATTAAGATTTACAAAAAGACTAAACAAAGATATTACAGAACAAGTATTGTGGCCTAAACTATTCGATAGAATGAAAAGATACAAACCTTTTTTATCATACAATATTACAAAGTATAAAATATCATTGAGAAATAAAATTAAAGAACATGAGTAAAGAAAACTTTATATTAGCATTTGAAATAAAAAATGAAGAGTTACTAGATGGTCTTATTGACTATCATAAAAACAATAGCGAATACAAATATAAAAGTGAACAGGTCACTCATGATGCAACAACTAAAACGTCAACCGATGTCAATGTTCAGTTTGTATCTAACAATAAATATATTAAAGATTACACAGGTTATCTTGTAAGTGGGTTAAAGGCATATCATGAAAAGTATGAACACTTTAATCCTGAGTTATGTATTCAAGAAGGTTTCAATATACAACACTACGGCCCTGGACAGGGATATAGAAGTTGGCATAATGAAAGACCTGAGTATCAATTAAATCAAAGAGCTTTAGTTTTCATGACATATTTAAATGATGTACCTGATGGCGGAGGAACAGAATTTGCATATTATCCAGACTTGAAAATAAAAGCACAAAAAGGCTTAACTTTATTATGGCCTACAGATTTCACACATACTCATAGAGGTATTATTTCTCAACATGAAAAATATATTATTACAGGTTGGTTTCATCATCTTGGTGTTGCAGAAACTAAAGCAACCATAGTAGATAAATTAAGAAGGATAAACAAATGATAGATGATAAACAAGTAAGAGTACAAGTAAATACATTAGGAGAAATAGTTGTCAAGATGGCAATGCCTATGGCATTTATTGACGAGATTAATAATATCTATGACGAGAATAAAAAGAATACACTAGACTGGACTGAAAAACTTGCAGGTAAAATTAAAGAAGAAAACTTAGTTAATCATTTAATGACTGATAAATTAAAAGGCACTTTTCAAATGTGCTTTCAAGAATATCTAAACAGGTCAGGTTTAGTAATAAGAAAAACACATCAAACAATTTTAGACAATGTTTGGATAAATGATATGTATGCAGGTGAATATAATCCTGCTCATTTTCATACTGGTCAAAATTCAGATGTAGGTCTTTCGTCTGTATTATTTTTAAAAACACCTGATACATATGGTGAAGAAATAGTTAATCCTGGAACTCCATCAAATGGACATTTAGATTTTATAGGTGGTGCTCAACATTCACTGGCGATATCACAACTTAGAGTAAATCCTAAAGTTGGTGATTTCTTTATATTTCCATATACACTAGTGCATCTTGTTTATCCATTTAGTGGTACAGACCAAGTGAGAAGAACGTTATCATATAATTGTGATTTATTACCTAAAGCAATGGTAAAAGTAAAATAGGAGGTTATGTGTTCGGAGATATAAAAGTACCTTTTAATAGTGTTATGTTATACAACGTAGCAAAGTTAAAAGAAGGTGTTACACTAACAGACGTTGAAGAACATCTAGGTACAATGTGTAACATAGTAAAAAACAAATACAAAGGGTTTCTTGCTGGTCAAGTTTTTGAGTATGCTGGTTTTGTGAGTGCAGAAGGTTCAGTTGGTGATTATGGGGCCGAAGGTAATCACATTGCAATTATTACATACTGGACATCTTTTGAAGAACATGAAAGAAGTCACGCAGATACAGATTTTAAAAATGAGTTTTGTAAACTGTTAGAGTTTTGTGAAGATACAAAAGAACTTGGTTATAAACTAATGTGGCAAGGCGAACAAGAGTTAGATAATGTATACAAAGAAACAGTTGAGATAGACGATAGACGATTTATAGAAGCTAAACGCTTTCATATTACACCAGAAGGCAAAAGATATCCAGTAATTACACAAGAAGAATTAGATAAATTAGATGAGGAGGCGTAATGGCAGGTGGTGGTGATGCAGGTGGTTACAAATGGAATGGTAAGCATATAAGTCTAAAAGAGAAACAAAGACAGAATGATAATCATATCACAGGTGAAACTTGGGTAAAAATGCCAGATGTTGATTTTGCATATAAGTCCTCACAAGGAAGATATTGCACATCTCAAGGTGTAGCTTTTCCATATAGTGGTGCATATCTATGTACCGAAGAAGAAATAATGGAACAAATAAAGTTGGCTAAAGATGCTTGACAAGAGTCAGATTTTCTGTTATAATAGTGTCATATGCAAGTAAAATTTCATATAAATAATAATGTCGACTTATACAGACACATACAAATACAATCATACATACATAGGAGATAATATGAATACAAGTATTGCGGCCCTAAAAAGGTCAAAGTCTAATCTAGACACCCTCATAGGCGAACTTAACAAAGTTGCTGAACCTCAAAAACAACAATCAAACTCATATCAAGATGATAGATTCTGGAAACCAGAACTA
>CEWG01122563.1_pt1 | contig 15648 bp, 14 predicted proteins | sample 361411 | NCBI WGS metagenome assembly CEWG01 (sample SAMEA2622173, study PRJEB7988) | marine metagenome | biome: marine biome (ENVO:00000447); feature: surface water layer (ENVO:00002042); material: "saline water (ENVO:00002010), including plankton (ENVO:xxxxxxxx)" | depth 5 m | reverse complement strand
CGTATGCTACACGGTCATGTTATGGCCGTAAAACCATACTCACCTGGACACATTGGAGCTGTCGCATCAAATTTTACCGATATGCGGCTTTCTGGCGCCGTCAAACAGCAATTAGTTGAATTGATGTGCGAAGAAATTCAGCGCATAGTACCGCAAATGGAATCAGATACTTTGGCTCAAGACCCAGAGAGAAAAACTCTTGATGACCCTGAACGTACTAGATTGAATTATAACAGAACTAGAGAATTGATGATTGAACAGTTATCAGATATTGAATCGGTCGGTTCGGCAGCGGTTCAAGCAGGAATTGAACACATTGAGAAACATCTTGCTAAAGTTATCAAGTATTCTGAGGCGGCAGCAGAAAGAGACCGAGTTGCGACAATTAAGCCTAGACATTTAGAGATTGCAGTTTCTGGAATGGGCCTTGGTAATGATTCCGCAGATCAAGATGAGAGTCATGAAGTCGAGGAAAGCGAGACACTTGTGGTCGGACAAGGTGGCGGAATTCTAACTCGGTCTTCTTTGATGTCGCTTGCTAGAACACATGCAAAGATGCCTGTTACAGATGATGCTATCGAAGAATTACTCGATACATATTACATGGTAGTTGAAACAATTGAAAGAGATATTAGAAAGCATGCTCAACTGGGAGGAAATCCAGTTCAATTCATTGAATCGATAAATCGTATGAGGACTCTAATGTCACTTGGATGGATGCGTTCAATGCTGATTAAAGCAGCAACAAATGCGCGGGAAAGAGGGTATAAGAGAATCGATATAGAGCAAATTGTCAATATCGACCCATTTGGAGAATAAGTTCCCAATCATTCTCAGTATTGGGATTCTTGAGAACTATTTAAACGGGCATATTAAGCAAGCGAGCATCAAAAAAACAACTTAAGAAAAATCCATTCTAGATTAACTATTTTCTATCTTTGTTGGTAGATTATCGATTAGTGATCGATTATAGTGATGAGGCGAATGCGACTATGGCATCATAGTCTGGCTCTACACCAGGGTTTTCGGCAACCCATCGATGTTGTACGATACCATTTCCGTCGATTACGATGACGACTCGGTTAGCGCTCATGTATCCATCAATACCACCGAGTCCGACAAATGTAGCATCATATGCTTTGACAACATCTCTATCGAGGTCAGAAAGTAGTTTGAATTCTAGATTATATTTTCGAGCGAATTCAGCATTGGCCCAAGGTGAATCAACACTAATTCCTAAAACGACTGAATTAGATTCGTTGAGTTTGGACATATTGTCTTGGAATGCGCACATTTCCTTATCACACACACCAGTGAATGCACCGGGGTAAAAAGCGAGGATTACGGTTTGTCCCGAGAAATCAGCAAGGCTGACATCACTTTTATCTGTTGTTTTCAAAGTAAAGGCTGGGGCTATGTCTCCTGTATTGACCATATTTGAGCCAATAATCAGTGGTGTATATCAGTTTCGATATCAAGCGAGGTCAAAACGGTCTGCGTTCATCACCTTGTTCCAAGCGGCAATAAAATCGTTAACGAACTTATCTTTATTATCATCTTGAGCATAAACTTCAGCAATTGCTCGAAGTTGCGAATTACTTCCAAACACTAGGTCGTATCTAGTAGCCGTACGAACTTTTTCTCCGCTAGTTCTGTCATGAGCATCATATGAGTTACTGCCAGTTGGGGTCCATTTGACATTCATATCGATGAGTGTGTTAAACCAGTCATTTGATAGAGTGGAACCATCGTTGAAAATTCCTCTGTTATCCGAACTTACGCCCATAGATCTTAATCCTCCAACAAGAACAGTCATTTCAGGAGCCGTCAAACCTAGAAGTTGAGCCTTGTCGAGCATCATTTCTTCCGGACTAACATCGTAATTCTTCAACAAGAAGTTTCTAAATCCATCTGAAACAGGTTCTAGTACAGCGAATGAATCAACATCGGTTTGTTCTTCGCTTGCATCACCTCGACCAGGTGTAAATGGTACACTAACTCCAGATGCCATTTCAATACCAACATTTCCTGCAAGAACAATGGTATCTGCTATGCTAACGTTGTGAGCCTTTGCAATTTCGGTTAGAATTGCTAGAACCCTTGATAGTTGTTCAGGTTTATTTGCAGCCCAGTTTTTCTGTGGTGCAAGTCTGATTCTAGCACCGTTTGCTCCTCCACGCATATCAGAGCCACGGAAGGTGGATGCACTAGCCCAAGCAGTTTCGACCATCTCAGAAATCGATAATCCACAATTTTTCAGGTCCGCTTTCAAAGCATCAACATCATACGAAGTATTTCCGACAGGAACTGGGTCTTGCCAAATTAAATCTTCACTCGGGACATCTGGTCCAAGATATCGTACCTTCGGTCCCATGTCTCTGTGGAGTAACTTGAACCATGCACGAGCGAAAGCATCGCCAAATTCATCGGGGTTTTCATGGAAGTGTTTTGAAATTTTCCTGTACTCAGGGTCTCGAATCATAGCCATGTCAGCCGTTGTCATCATTGTTGCAACCTTGATCGAGGAATCTTCAGCATCAGGTGCCAAATCTTCTTCATCAGGATTAGCAGGAGTCCATTGATTTGCTCCAGCAGGACTCTTAACCAATTTCCAAGAATCTTCATACTTGAATAGCAAGTCAAAGTATCCATTATCCCATGTTGTAGGATTGGCAGTCCAGGCTCCTTCAATTCCACTAGTGATTGTGTCTCTACCTTTACCAGAGCCGTGGGCGTTTGACCAACCGAATCCTTGTTCTTCAATAGCCGAACCTTCCGGCTCGGAGCCAACCAATCCAGCGTCACCAGCCCCGTGAGCTTTTCCGAAGGTGTGTCCACCGGCGGTTAGAGCAACGGTTTCGGCATCGTCCATAGCCATTCTAGCAAAGGTTTCGCGAATATCCTGAGCGCTTAGTAAAGGGTCAGGGTTAGAATTCGGCCCTTCTGGATTTACGTAAATCAGACCCATTTGGACTGCAGCCAATGGATTGTCAAGATCTTGGCGAGTGTCTCCATATCTGTTATCTCCAAGCCATTCATCTTCACTGCCCCAGTATATGTCTTCTTCAGGATGCCAAATGTCAGGACGCCCGCCGCCAAAGCCGAATACAGGCCCGCCCATGGATTCGATTGCTACGATTCCAGTCAAGACTAGTAAGTCAGCCCAACTGATTTTATTACCATACTTTTGCTTAATAGGCCATAGTAGTCTTCGGGCTTTGTCTAAGTTTCCGTTGTCTGGCCAACTGTTCAACGGAGCGAATCTTTGCGCACCGGTTCCGGCACCTCCGCGACCATCTCCGATTCTGTATGTTCCAGCCGCGTGCCAAGTCATACGAATAAAGAATGGACCATAGTGACCATAATCGGCGGGCCACCAATCTTGACTGTCGGTCATCAAGGCATGGAGATCTTTCTTCAAACCATCATAATCCAGTGAATTGAATGCATCTTTGTAGATGAAGTTGTTATCCATAGGGTTCGATTTCCTATCATGTTGATGTAAAATTGTTAAATTTAGTTGATTAGGCCACCAATCAACATTTTTCATTCCAGTTTCGCTTGTGCTATGTGCGCCGTGCATTACAGGGCACTTACTTTCGTTATCCATTCCTCGCATGTGAATTCACCAATCATCCCAAAACATCCTACCATATCAACTTAAGCATAATGAAAAATTTGTGGAATAATCTAAAGCAAATATGATAATTAAAATTAATCTGCAAAGAATCATTTTTGCAATGGTAAAGACAAAACGGGGCATTTTCTAGCAGCGACATGCTTGCCATTATTTTGCCAGCAGTCCTTGCAGGACTTGTTGCAGTTCTGGTAACTTTAGCGATCGAACGGTTCGGGGGGCTGGTTGGTGGAGTACTCGGCACTATTCCTTCAACAATCATACCAGCAGCAGCAGGAGTATACCATCTTGATGGAGAAGAAGCATTACTTTCCAGTATGTCGATAGTTCCGTTGGGGATGATGGTAAATGGGTTATTTTTAGGCGTCTGGATTGTCTTACCGAAATATGTTGCGAATAGTAGGAATCCATTGGTTATTACAACCATTTGCTCGATTATGAGTTGGGCAATATTTGCGTATTTGGCGCTTGAAATTGCTAATTATACTACGGCGGTTAACTTGAGCCCGTTTATCCTCGGAGTACTAGGATTATGTTTCTTGATTTTAGTTGCAGTATTCTTTAACATCAAAACCCGCCCATCTCCTAAGGGCAATAATAAGGTTCCATTACCCATTCTTATGGCTAGAGGAATTGCAGCCGCTGTCGCAATTGGATGTGCTCTATTACTGGCTAAATTAGGAGAGCCATTGATAGCAGGATTGGCCAGTGCCTTTCCGGCGATATTTCTAACAAGTATGGTTGCACTATGGATTTCTCAAGGAGTCACAGTCCCACAAGGTGCTGCAGCCCCAATGATGCTTGGTGGAGCGAGTGTCGCGATTTATGCTTTGATAGTTATGTGGTCAATACCTAATTTTGGGATTATTATTGGTTCGTCGGTGGCTTGGGTCGCGTCGGTAATGATGTGGTCTTTTCCGGCATATGTTATATTAAGAAAATATCGCCATTTAACCGTTAATTGAGCGGGTCCATTTTTCGGCACCTGGTATCCCAATAACAGTGCACACCGCTCCATTGACCCCCTTTATTTTCTCAATCTTTTGTTTTAATTCCACGCAGTCTAGAAGGCAGCAGGGGCAATGAGGATGCTTTGGAGCAATGGTATAATTTACTATACCATCATTGGATATATCGATTTCTTGAATGATGTCTGACTCATTATATGTTCTGTCTTCGTGAGGTTCTTTCCAATTAGCAAATAAGCGAATAACTCTCAACTTGAGAGTTTTTAATTTCCGCTCATTCATATGTATTCCAACCTGATGGGCACGGATAGTTACTCATTAGCCAATTCTTTTTCTATATCCTCTAGGCGTAATTCATTCAGTTTTCCCTCGGCAGATTTGAGGTCTTCTTGACACTGCTTCAGTAGTCCTGCCCCTTCTTCATACAGAAGAAGAGTTTCATCGAGCCCTTTCCCACCTCTTTCCAACAAGGCTACAATTTCTTCTAATCTAATTACTGCTTCATCATAGGTTTTTTTCTCAGTCATAATATCACTCTTTTTTGTTTTCTATATCAATTATATCCGCATTAGCAGTTCCGTCGGCAAAATTCATGGTTATTTTTTGTCCGACTGCTAATTGCTTAGTCTCGGTTAGAACTTCTCCTAACTCATTTTGGACCATACTGTAGCCTCTTTCTAAAACTCGTTGTGGATGTACTGCACTGAGGGAGGTCTCAAAATTAGTAATTCTCGCAAATTCATTCGCCAATGTGGCCCTACTACTGTTATTCAGCTTAGACGCTAAGCGTTGAATCTTTATTTTCACATTGGTAATTCCTGCCATTGGAGCAGATTTTAACATTGATGAAAGCAACTTTAATCTATTCCTAACATCATTAAATTGCCTAATTGAAGCACCATCCAATCTTTGGTTTAATTCACTGAGATACATCTGTATTGCATTGTAGTCTGGAACACATCTTTCGATTGCATTTGATGGAGTTGAGGCTCTAACATCAGCAACCATATCACTAACAAGGAGGTCGGATTCATGCCCTACAGCAGATATAACAGGTATTTCTGTCGCTATAATTGCTCTAGCAACAGGCTCTAAATTGAATGCCCACAAGTCTTCAGGCGAGCCACCGCCTCTGCCAACAATAATAACGTCAACAGGGGGCTGTCCTCTTTTAATGGCAATATTTGTCTGTGAAAGTTTTCTAGCAATAGAAATTCCTCTTACAATCTCTTTAACCGCATTGTCACCTTGAACGAGAACACCGATTACAGTACGCCTAAGCCCTGGCCATCTATTTTCAATTAAACGATTCATATCGGATAGTGCGGCGGAACCAGTGCCGGTGACAATTGCGATGTGTTTAGGTATTAGTGGAAGAGGTTTTTTAGCCAATTCAAAAATTCCTTCGCTCTTTAGTTTAATTTTTAATTTCCTTAAGGTTTCTTCCATTTCCCCTATTGCATTGATTGGTTCAATTTTGTCGACGATTAGTTGTATTCTTCCTTGTTTGGCGTACAGATCGACACTCGCAATTACTACAACTTCAGAACCTTCTTTTATTGTAGCGTCAATATTGCATCTCCCTCGCCAAATAACGGCACTCATCTGACCATCATTATCTCTGAGAGTAAAGTATGTATGACCGCTGGGATATTGCTTCCATTGCGATACTTCTCCTTTAATGGCCTGATTTTGAAACAATCTATCCTGCTTGACAGTTTGTCTAATGAGATTAACGAAGTGACCAATTCCCAGCGGGCCGGTAGTCAATTCGCTACCCTCTCTCATGTATTTGACAATAAGTCAACGGTTCTTGAATGATGCGCGTCATTTGTTTTTTCTACGTCTAGTCTCAAATGCATGACGGGCTTCCACTTCAGCAAATTTACTCTTTATTTTCTTCCGTAGAAACCATACTGCGATAGAAACAGCCAGTATGTCAAAAATTAAGATTCCCCACTCAATTATGGTCCAATCTTTAATCATAGTAATCTCTCATAGTGGTGGGCGAATATCGACATCGACATCATCTAGGGGAATTCCAATGCAACTAAGTCTTGCACAATTTTCAACTAGATCATCGTCAAGACCAGGTGGTAGAATTTCGGGTAATTCGACAATTCCTTGAATGAGTGTGACCATGCATGTCCCACAGGTCCCAGAAGTACAGTTTGTTGGTATTCTAACTCCGGCTAATTCTCCGTGTTCGGCTAGAGTTTCTCCTTCATGTAATCTGACTTGGCCAAGTAATTTTGCACCTTGTAAAAAGCGAATAACAGGAACATCTTCTGCTATTTCTTTGGATTTTTCATAACCGGACTTTGCCGACATTTCTAGGCCTCAGCGCATATCTTTGTGACGGGTCCAGCGTCCTGTCTGCTTGTTGAAGAATAATCCAGCTTTCTTCATCCATTTGTTAAATTTAGTAGCGCCAGCGCCAGTTCTGAGGATGAAGTCTTCTCGATCTTCTTGCGCTTGAATGTAATCCTTAGCAGCAAGAGTTTGGTCGATCCAATCATTGATATCCATTAGACCGCCTCCGAGTGTACTCTCTTCGACAACCTTGCTCATTTCGTCAGCAGTTGCACCGGTTTGTTCAAGATCTCTTCGAATCATGTCATTGACGGATGAGAGATCCATCGATGCTGGCTTGGGCGGCACAGGATTTCTCGGTGGTTTATTTTCGTCAATACTGATTCTACTACCGTTCAACAACCTACTCTCAACAATATCTGCTAATTCAGGAGTAAAGTTTTCTTCACATTCCCAACAAATGAAAACCCATTCATCCGATTTGTCTTGGTCTCTTGATTGTCTTGGGTCCAGTTCATCACCACATAGTGGACAGGCGTGGAATACTAGCGTAGGAACATATTTCCGTCGGAAATCAACAATATCTTGGGGAGTCCCCTCTAATTCAAGCATTTCGTGGTCTCTAGCGGCTTCAAGACCTCTTGTTTCCAGTTGGTCTCGAATTTTCACCTTCTGGTCGTCTTTTCCTTCATCATAGAGGTTATTTTCTAATTTGACTATTAATTCAACCGTTTTACCGAGGCGGTTCATTACCAATTTTTTGGCTCTAAACGCTTCAACCTTGACAATTTTCAGCCTTTCTTTCTCTTCGGCCAGTTCGGTAAGCACGTCCTTTTGCTTACGCTTAAATTTCATCTCTTCAATTTTAGATTCTACCTTTCTTTCAGGAGCAAGAACCTTTGCTAAAAAGCGCTCTTTTCCGTGACTAGTGTGTCCAGCAGAGATAATTGAAATTACACCATCGGCAATGTCCGGCTTCAAAGCATAATTTTCAACCAACATATCTTTGTCGATTTTTTTCAAATCACCTATTTTTAGTCCCGCATCAGCCAACTGCTGCGCAGTTGTATCGTCAATTCCACGCCTAAGTAAAGCAAGGTAGGTGTCTTTCTTCGCCATAGCATCTCCTCCGACAAGTCACGGCCAGTAGTCACTCCTAAGAAAAGCCTCTCTCGCGAATATCTAACAGATTCGACACTATTTGAAGGAATTAAACGATATATTGCGGCATATATTTTGTGATTTATGAACTATTTTTGTCCAAATCGCAACACAATTCAACCCAGTCGTCAAAATCTAATTCCTCTGGTCTGCATTCTAATCTTTCATCATCGATCAATGATGAATACGCTTCTTTCCATCTGCTGGAATGCCAAAGCGGTATTCTGTTAATTCTTTTAGGCACTGATTTCAATGTGGTTCGTATTTTTTTTCTTCTTTGAGAAAATGTCAAGTGAATAACTTGTTTGATCAATCTTTTGTCGCATTGAAACTCTTCATTGCTCGGTACCATTTCGACAAAGCAAGAGTTTACTTTTGGATTGGGGCTGAAGTTGTGTGGTGGAACTTTTTTGATAATTTTACTTTCCCAGTCCAGTAATGCAGTCATTCCCAGTGAACCAACATCGGACTCGTATTCCATTACCAAGCGTTCTCCAAACTCCTCTTGAACCAACAAGAAAACAAGTTCAAGGGTTTGTTCTTTCTGCTCGCGAAGATACCTAGTCAGCCTATCAATTAGCGGAGATGAAATTTGATAAGGAATATTTGCAATAACTTTCGATATTTTCAAAGGCCACTTCACTTCAAGTGCGTCTCCCTCGATTAACTCTAGTTTACCCTGGTCGATTTCAGGTGCAAACATTTCTCTCAGATGTTTTACTGCTACGCCATCAATTTCAATTGCAGTTACTTTAGAACCCGAATTTAACAACGCCTCAGTCAGAACGCCTGGGCCTGGTCCAATTTCCAGTATATGGTCGTTAGTTGACGCAGCTGAGTGATTAACAGATAATTCGATTAAATCATCATTGATTAAAAAATGCTGACCTAATTCTTTGTTAAATGGCTGTTTTGCTCGTAAGGAGTCGACAAGCCATCGGGCACCTCTCATGTCTTCACCGGAAGTAACAAGTCGGTAAGTCTTGGTTGTAGATTTCGGTCATTTAATTCAGATTGGAATCGGATTGCGAGCAATTCTGCTGCGTCGATACCACATGATTCGTTCAATTGTGCAAATGAGGTAAACCCAGACGAACCTCTTTGCTCAACCATTTGTGTCGCTTTTTTATTACCTATACCATGTAATAATTCATACGAGTGTTGTTTTAGCGATAGGAATCCCGCAGGATTGTAGAATGATTTTATGAAATATGCCTCATTTTCTTCGACGAATTTCTGCATGACTATCGGTAAATCTTTAACAGCGCTACTAGACATCTTATCGAGCCTAGCCATACCCATGATGTCGCCCACATCTTCTCTCTTGGAGCGATCAACTCCCACATAGACACGTTGTCCTAATTGCAGAACTTTGCTGGTTTGTTTTGGTCTATATCGGCCGAGTAAAAATTTACTTTCGCCAAGCAAGGTCAAAACACTGTTCTCAAAGTCATGTTCTACCACACGCGCCCAGATTTCATCGTCCAACGGCGTTGGTTTATTGACTCGAGGTTTTTTCTTCTGGCTATTTTGTCGACGATTCTTATTGTTATTTGGTCGGAAGCCTTGCCTGTCCGACTTTTGTTGCTGAGGTCTTCTCTCAACCTTTTTTGGGACTTCTTTCCTACCTTCGGCAGGTCTAGAAGGCAAGTAACTACTAGGTCTAGATTGAGATTTTTCATTCCGCTTAGGAATCTTAATATTACGGTCACGACGAATGCCGCTCATAATGAATCCCTCGTTTATTGAATTACTCAACGCCAACGTGTTGACGTACAATGTCTAGAATTTCATTAACTTCACTATCGTCAATTGCGATTCTCTTGGACACTAGTACTGCTTTAACATCATCAGGATACATTGGCATCAATTCTGCAATTTTAGCCGCTAGATCAGGGTATTGCGATAATTTTTCGTGGTTAGTTAGAGCCTCTTTTAGGCTAGCGAAAACATCAGGGATTGTCTTGTATCCGTTTCTACTATCACTCGCGGCCCATTCTGCATGTTGTAGTGCAGCGACCTGTTCATAGGTTAAATCGCCTCGGCGCTCTTGGGCCTCAGAAAGCATTTTTCTAACGGTAGCAAAATCGATGAATCTTTCTTCTTCAGTCATAAATATCACTCCAAGGGTCTTAGGTGCTCTGGTCGAGCAATAACTGTTTTTTGCATGTTTCCATCCTTTACCGATACAATCCATGCAGAGCCTTGTCGGGCTTCAATAAATCCGGTTCTTCCGTTAAATCTTCGGTGAGGCATTCCCATTTGTTCGCCACCATCGAGTACAATAGCGACTCTATCGCCTTGCTCGTACTTGTGGATAGAGCGACTAATGTTAAGGCGGCTTCGCTCTTTTTTACGACGTCTTAGAATGCTTCGAGTCCTTACACGTTGACCTTTTGAACGCTTCATATTATTTGCCTCCCATGTTCCGAATCAGCATTACAACATCTTCGGAGCATTTCGGCGACCTACCATTGACATATAAGAACCGCGACGGAACACATCACTAAAATTAGTCCACATGATGCCTAATCAGCGTGAATATCCCCGACATCTAACCATTCAACTTCACATTTTGCTTTTAGCAGGGAAGCAATACTAGGCTGCGTTCTACCACTATCGCCATGTACGGTTTCTTTGACATATGTTCCTGATTCACAGCGCATGGTAACTTCGATAACTTTTGTCCCGTCTGACAATTTTTCAATCATCGGTGGATGGACCTCAAAAACGGTTCTTCTTCGAATCAAGTCCGCTCTTCTGTGTGCGACCCGTTCGGGTGTCCTCTGGGCTAATTTAACACCCTCGAGCGACATTATCGTTTCAATGATGTAAGAGTCATCTGGGATTTCAAATGTTTCCGCAGGTGGTTCTTCATAATTTATAATGCGTTCAATTAATTCACTTTTGGTGCCGGATTTCTTTAGTTTCATTTGCGCGCACAAGTCCACCAATTCAGCTTTTTTCATTTTGTCAAGTGTTTCTTTCGAAGGCTTTGAGTCATCAATATCGATTTCATTCGGAAGCGGTTTTGTATTATCTCTTTTGTTATCACCTCTTCTTTTACGCTTGTTGTTAGAACGTGATTTATTTTCTTTGGTTAGATCTAGGGGGGCCGTCAAAACAGTATATTCAGTCTCTCTAAGTGGCGATAATTTGAATCGGATAGTATAGGATTTTTCAGCGGGAGTATCTTTTAGCCTAACTACTTCACTCCTGTTGGAGTCTCTTAAGCCAGTGACCTCGATACTTCCATTCGCTTTACTGTTGATTATTTCCATCAGTTCATGTGGGTCAGTATTGCGTAATTTTGGTTCTTTCATTTCAATTACAAATGGCCTTCCTCGACCTAAACATCTCACATCGATATCTTCCCGGCCCATACCATGAAATGCGTGTTCTTCACAGCTAAAGACAGGGAGCAGCGGGTTTCCAATAAGGTCTTGAACGCTCTTTTCATATTGTAAACCAGTCATGCTGCAACGGTTACACCCACGGCCCTTACACGCCCTACACGGCCACCGTGTCTGTGGAATACCTCGTTCTAATTTTCTATATCTGCCATAAAGATAATGCGCTCTAACATCTAAGTCGACGCTCAAGGTTAAAACATCGATTAGAGCGAGAATTTGTGGCTTGTCATTAACTAATTTTACATTCTCTAAACGTTGGTTGAGCAGTTTAGCAATCTCTGAAACTAACCCGGTTTTCAAACCGTCGCAACCACCTGCACCAAATCGCTTCCGCTGTACATCCTCTTCTTCGATTTGGTCTTTAGGAAATCGAGCACCCAATTGCAACCTTTGAAATTGATATGGTTCAATAGAGTCAAAAATGATATCAGCCAATAACTCAACTTCTTCAAATAAGTTCTCGCAAAATGGACAAAGCGGTATCTCTTCTCTGATGTCGCTTAAATGAGAATTTGAATTTTCGATTTGAGAACGAATTTCGCCCCCAGATTCTTCGATTGTTTGGTCATACTTTTTTTTGCCCCCTAGACGTCCAAGACAGTGATTACAGCATCCGATTCGAACCAAGTGTTTCAAACCGGCTGGATCAGGTGCCCTAGGAATTTCTTCCATGTGGGAATCCAGTTGGATTGTGAGTTCGTAGTCCTCCTCCTCTTCAGGTTCCTCTTCTTCGATTTCATCCCAAAGTGAGTAATTGGTTTGTCCAAAACCAGAGTTTGCGTACTTCATCCAGTCTTCTTCACCATCATTTTCTTCGGTCAAAAAATCACCACTGCCTCGGGGCCAACCCCTAAGAAAGCAAGTTGCCGTCTTACAACTAGTTCAATAATACATCGGCGATATTCTATGTTTTTTTAACGCTTGAAGATTAATTCTTCACGCCAATATTTGCGGTAAATCTTCTGCAACATGGGATTGTTGAATGATATCCAATGGTAAAATTATCTTCTGACATTACCAAATATCACTCTTTTGCAGCATCAAGATTTTTTTGTTTAAACGATGACAATATTCCCAAGGCTGCTGTAGTTAAAATCAGGCTTGCTACTAACGACAAAGCAATCATTGCAGCCGAGTAAATTCCAAAATTACTGAATAGGCCCATTGGAGAAAGAGCGATGACTAGGAAACCTGCCGAATCTGATGCTGCACTGCCGATTAATGCGAAACTGCATGCACCGCCAACGGCGATTAAGGCTTCATCATGAGATTCTCCTTTCTCTCTACTTTCTCTGTATCGTTCAGTTACATGTATACAATAGTCGATTCCGACTCCCAGTGAAATCGTCGCAATCGTAACGGTCACGATATTTAGGGAAGAACCCGCTGCATTCATTAAACCATATAACCAAACTACCACTAGGAGAATTGGTATTAGAGTGACAATTGCTTGTTTGATTGAACGGAAACCGATTGATAAGGTAATGAACACAAATAGCGAACCTAGAACAAGCGAAGACTGCATTTCATCCTGCATTGCAGTCGAGGCCTCATAACGAGTTATCGGTCTACCAGTTGGCATCACCCAAGTTAGTGGTTTATCTTCAGTAGCAGGACCGGCTTCATCCATTGTCCCAGAAGAGAGGTTAGTGAAAACTTCTAGATCTCTCCAAATTTCTTCCATGCCCTCGCCCATTCCCGGGAAATCTTCGGGGGATGTCATTCCAAATCGAATCAGCATTCGGTCATATTGTGCAGGTTCACCATTGACATCTAGCCAGGGGCGTGATGGATCTAATTCTACTTCAGGCTTGATGTATAATTCAACGATGTTTGCCGGAATATCAGGGATAGGTCCGGCGCCAGGTACTCCATACACCGACAAGAACCCATAGAAAAACGCCAAGCAATCTCGGTCTCTAGTATTCATCAATAACCCGCTATCGGCGTTGGAGCAGTTCATCCCGTGGCCTTCCTCAGTTGTATTCCAGCCTGCTTGTTCGAATGGGGTAGAATTGAGCGCGAGCGAACCCTGAGCAGCAAAGACCATTTCATCTAAAGCCATTATATCGATATCACCGTTGGGAAGGTGAGTTATCTTATCAGCAACCCCTTCGGGTAATATTCCCATTTGTGTTCTAAATATATCTATAGCCGCATATACTTCGGGGTCGAGAACATCGCCTTCGATTAGCAAGTATGCCGGTTCTCCCTCATCACCAAAACTCTCGGTTACAATTTCAACACCCATGGCAAAATCAGAACTTTCATCAAGGAAATCCTCGACAGCAAAGTCTCCCTCTAATTGCGCCATCCCAATGGCGGCTGGAATAGTAATCGATGTTGCTATCACTGCAATAATCATTGCAGGTTTTAATTTCCCACAAGTCAATGTTAATTTTTTCAGCAAATGCTCCGGAATTAAATGAGGTGAATGTTTCTCAATATTTGTCTTGTTTCTATTTGCCATCCATTCATCAATACTCAATCGAATTAGAGGCACCCACATCCCAGTAAGAAGGAATGCTGCTAATATTCCCAGAGCAGCCTCAATACCGAAAGATCTCAGCGCCGCAATATCACTGAAAAGGTTTGCAGCAAATGCGGCCATCGTGGTTAGCGAGGTCAGCATAATAGCCCGACCGACTCTTGTTAGGGTAACTTCGGTTGCCTGATGAGTAGTTGCGCCATTCTTTCTTTCCTCTTTGTATCGGTGTAGGGCGTGAAGCGAATCATCGATACCTAGCGCGAGAACGAGAATCGGTAATAGATTGGAAAATTGTGATCTAGCAATGATGGTAAAACCGAGCCATGATGTTAGATTTGCTAAATGCCCAATCATTCCTTGCATCCATAATAGTGCAGCACCCAGAGCAAATAACACGATTAAAACATCAGACCATCTTCTTAGACTAACATAAAGTAAACCTATGATAACAATTCCCATCAATAAAATTAAACCGGCACTAGCCTGTAACTCACGGTTTACTTCTACATTCACACCTTGACCTACCAGCAGGGTAGTGGAGGCACGGTCATTTGAGCGTAATACGCCCTCGAGGTCCATGTAAGACCATTCGCTTGAACAGCCTGCGCCATCATCTTTCAAATTTTTACAAAATTCTTCATCATATCGCGGAGGGTGAACCACTAAAGCTCCTTCAGCAAGTCGGTAACCCCCGATGATTATCCCATCATCAGATAATGAAACACTCTTTTCTTGGTGCGCATCTTTCCATATTACCTCCCAACCCATCTCCTCAAGTATCCCACGGTCGTACTGAACAATTAGCCATGTGGAAGATGCTGACCATCGACCCAATCCAGTAGTACCGTTTAACCAACTTCCGTTTAGTTGTAGTTCGCCCCCGATCGGGCCGATTTGCTTGGAATTTATATCGGGGAAAAACCCTCTATCAAGAGAAAGCCAACGCAAGAAGTTATTCTCAGGAGCGTCAGCCATTCGCACTGCGGCTAAATCTATGTGGTCTTGAGTTACATTCAGGTCATCAAATTCTAAACATTCCAGTTCTCCGCAGTCGGTCCAGTTAGTCGGGGCAGGTGTTGTGATTCCGAATGAATTAATTCCTGGCTGGCTAAGAATCGAAGTGCCATTCATGAATCCGCGAAATATATCAGAAATTGACATTACTCCGGCATATTGGTGTCCAGTTACATCATTAACTAACGGCTTTAATGCAGGTGATAGGTGATGCTGGTGAACAAGTTGCACTTTTTGGTCGATTTCTCTTAAAATCGACAGGTTCAGAATACCTCCTTTCGGAGCGGAAATGCCTTCCCATGGACTGGTTGAACCTACTTTTTCTGACGCATGAACTAAATTAGCGTAATCTGGAGTACCATCTTCCAAGAATGGCACTGGCTCCCAATCTTCGATCGGAGGAACCAATTCCGGCTGTCTAGCCGACATAACAAAACCAAGAATAATCTCTGAATTAGCAAATTCCTGGTTGATTATTTCTTGGGCTGTAAGTTCTGGTGATTCCATTTCGTACGATTCCATATCAATTGGCTGAAGAGCAGTCAACGCCCCTGGAATCATCAAAATTGACAGTATGAAAACCACAACATGGACTCTATTGCGATGCGGGACATACCATTTGGTAAACCTTGAGAAAGAGCCCCCCATTAGCCT
>CEWG01199811.1_pt1 | contig 15692 bp, 10 predicted proteins | sample 361411 | NCBI WGS metagenome assembly CEWG01 (sample SAMEA2622173, study PRJEB7988) | marine metagenome | biome: marine biome (ENVO:00000447); feature: surface water layer (ENVO:00002042); material: "saline water (ENVO:00002010), including plankton (ENVO:xxxxxxxx)" | depth 5 m | reverse complement strand
TTGTGTAAAGTCGTTAGCAACGATTGAATCGTTACCACCTGCGTGTATGTCACCATCAACTTTCATTCCAACACATTTTGTACCAAACGTTGTAACGTTTTGTACGTATGGAGATCTTGTAGTAATCCAAGCTCTTGTATCTGCTGGTCCCCAACTTGGGTTAAGTGAAACAAAAGCACCTGCTGTTGGACGTTTAGTTCCATAACTGTTTGCAGAACCTAGTGTACCGCTTAATCCTTTTACAGTACAGTTTCTTAAACCAGTACCGTTTTCCATGTAGAACATATCTTCTAATGTAGATCCGCCAATAGCATTTACTAGATATCTTGCCGCTAACACTGAATTATAGTTTCCGTAATCTCTTACGTCATCTAAAATTGCTAGAATGTAACGTTTTAAATCATCTTTACATTTTGCATCATGAGTAGAACCATAAGTTGCTTCTTTCTCCATGTACATTTTTGTATTGTTTGCTTTAATGTATTCTTGACCTTCTTCAATGATGTAATCTAAGTTAGCATACAATCTACCTCTTGCATAAACATCACCTGCTCTTGCGTTAGTTGTAGTTTGTCCTGATACTGTTGGTGCTGTTCCGTTACCGTTTACACCATGATCAATTTTTTCATTGATGTCGTCTATTAATCCGTTGATAGTAGTTACCGCAGTTGCGTCACCATCTGGTAAAGCATCATTTTGTGTTTGTGAATTACCTGCCGCAATTTCTGATACATCAAAAGTAAAGTTTGCCGCACCGCCGCCACCTAATGCACTATCTTGAATAGTTATTGTGTCATTAACTTGGTGTCCTGATCCACCTGTTACTATTTCTACATTTGAAACATTACCAGTTGAAGCATCAACAGTTACGTTAAACGTTCCTACTGTACCTGATCCTGCACTTGCTCCTGCAACACCAGTGTAAGTACCTGCTGTTCTACTTGCATCAGCGGCCCCAAAAGTATCAACTTTAACCATTGCACCTGCTGGTGTTTTTGTAATTGCGTTACCTAAAATTAGATCACTCATAACAGCTTTAATTCTTGTCATTGCCGCCATTGTAAGTGTAGCATCATTAGTTTGTGTAATACCTGTTGGATAAACAGTAATTTCAGTTGAACGTAGTTCGTCACCAACAACTGCTGTATCTGCCGGTACAATTAACGGACATACTTCTTTAAATTGTCCTGTTTTAGCAAACAATGTTACGTTAGGTTTAATTCTTGGATTCAATCCAGTTAAATTTCCTGCTGTAATTACTTCTGTAATGATTCCAATTAAACTAGCAACCTGTGTAGTAATTCCTGATTCAGGTGTAACACCTGCTGGAGTATATTGTAATACTCTTGCGTTTACGGCAATACCGTTTAATGCTTGATAGTTAGTTGTAACAGTTAAGTTCTGTACAATATTCTGCATCATTGTATTTGCGTAATTAAGAACTTCTACTGTGTTTGCTTCTTGTCCTGAAACATAACTTGCACCTGCTGGACTAAAGTATGTTTGTGCCATCTCTCTTGAACGCTCATTACCACCATGTCTTAAATCATGTATGATTGCGTCAACAATTAATCCTGTATCTCTTTGACATTTTGCATTGTCAAAACTAAAGCCGTTCCAAATACCACTACCACCTGCGTTTGCAATTTGGTAAGCTGGATATTCTTTACCTGCTTCAACTTGAATAAAGTGTTTGTTACGTGTTAAAATATCTGCAACTTTTGGATTTCTTGGTCCACGTCTAATTTCCTGTAAACTATGTCTTAATGTTTTCCAAGGTTTGTCAATAGTAACACCATATCCTGGTGCCGCTTCGTCTTTACCTGCTGGACTTACATAGTAAACTTGATCTACTTGTCCAAAATATGACCATTCAGGAGCATTACCGGCATCATTTACTTTTAATACCTGTCCTGCAATACCTACTGGTAATCTAGTTGGTCCTGATCCACCGTAGTACAATAAGTCACCAGCAGTTGTTAAGTTGCCTGACTCAGCACCACCTGAAATTAATTTCCATTCACTACCGTCAACATCTTGATCTGGTCTGTTCTGTGCAGAAACTTGATCTGATGTGTGTGCAGTTACACAAATATAAGAGTTAACATTGTTAATACCTCTAACAGCATCACCTACGTCATAGTAAGTTGCGTTAGTCCAAGTATCTCTCCAGTTAATACCTTCGTTAAGTTTTTCCCAGTAAGTTGTGTTTGGTGGTCTGTTACCTGTTGTATCTGCTGTAGCAAGATATGTGTAACCTCCAACTCTTACAACATCACCTGTTCTGTATGCTGTGTTGAAAGATAAAGCAACATCGTTACTTAAACTTTGTGCTGAACTTAATACTAAATTATTTTGATCTGTAACTGTTGTTACTGTAACTACACCTGAAATACCTGTTCCAGTTACAACCATGCCTTGAACAATAGTTCCGACATTGCCATCAACTACTAATGCAGTTGTGCTTGAAGTTGCACCGTTAACTGCCGCTGTTGCAGTTGCATAGTCACCTTTTAAACTAAATCCTGTTGTAAATAAATCCCAAGTTGCCGCGTTACCATATGGAACAACGTTACTGTGATTTGTTTTTGCAATATAAGAATAACCACCGTATGTTACAAAGTCACCTGCTTGGTAAGTTGTTGCACTTGACCAAGAGTCTTCAAACTCTAATCCTGGAACAAATTGTGACCAGTTAGTTGTTTGTGTTATTGTTGCAACATTGAAAGTTAAAGAAGCACCTGTGCCTCCAATAAATCCGTTTGTTACTGTAATTACATCTGATGCTGAATGTCCTGAACCACCATGTGTTACTACAACACTTGCCGCTCCACTTCCATCAATCGTAATATTAAATCTTTGTCCTGTACCTGATCCACCACTTGAACCTTGTACGTCTTTGTAAGTACCTGCTGTTCTTGTTGCATCTGCGGCACTAATTGAATCTACTGTAGCAATAACTCCAGTTACTGCATTATCACTTGCTAAATCTGTTCCACCGGAAGTGTGATGTCTTGTTGCAATCCATAGACCGCCACCATACTTAACAACGTCATTAACTTTATATCTTGTTGCTGTTGCGTGTACTGATTTGTATTCAATACCTTTGTGTGCATAATCCCACTTGGCTTGATCTGCTTCAAGACCTTCTGCGGCCGTTGCCGCTGATAAGTGACCTTCGTTACAAATGTAAAGTTGTCCACCGTAACGTACTGTGTCGTTAACTCTATATTTTGTAGATACTATCCAGTCTGTTTTCCAGTCAATACCTTTTGAAAATACGTCCCACTTAGATTGGTCTGCTTCTAATCCATCTGCGTCTGCGGCAAAAGTTGTGCTTGAAGTATGTGCAGTTGTACAAAGATAAACTGTTCCACCATACTTAACTAAATCATTTACTTTATATTGTGTAGCTACTGTCCAAACGTTTTTCCAATCAAAGCCTTCTGCAAATAAATCCCATTTAGCTTGATCAGTTTCTAGTTTACCAGCACTTCCACCATCAGCTTCTGCTGTGTGAGCCGTGTTGGCAACGTATAGATAACCACCATACTTAACAATATCGTTCTGTTTGTAATAAGTTCCTGCTACCCAGTCACCTTGCCATGCTTGACCATCAGTGAATAAGTTCCATTTTGTAGCTTCGTCTGTTGTGAATAATGCTTGTGATGTATGACCAACGGCACAGTAGTAGGTTCTACCGCCGTGTCTTACGATATCGTCTTTGTAATAGTTGGTTCCAGATGCCCAAGCACCTTTCCATACAAATCTAATTCTACCTAGTTTAAACTCAGCCATTGTGTTTTAAATCCTTATTACTGTTATTTATCATTACTGCGTTCCTCCGTATCCGTTGCCGCCATCGTTATAGTATCCATCTGACCCCTCAAAGTCATCTGCAAATTCCATTAACATGGCATTATCCGCATTCATATTGTTAAATGCTGTTGCAACCATAGTTCCTCCTGGAATATGTGAACTGTTTACAGCTACCGGAATATTAATTGGTAAATCACCAGTGTTTGATAAGTGGTTAATTTGGCTAAACTTACAAGTTCCTGCCGTAAGTGCGTTAGCTGAAACGTTTGCTCCACCACCGCTTATTCTTGATTGAATGTATGCCGCAATAGCTTTCTGTGTTGGAACAATACTGTTACTGTTAGCAACGAATGTTTGTTCCTTTGAAAACTCTTTAATAACTGCGTTTGTACCACCAAGTATAAATGCACCTAATCTTAATTCATCTAGTCCTGCTAGATCAAACTGTGAAGCATTAATTGTAACAATACCTGTTGACTGCTCAACTTTAAATAGTTCACCAACCCTAAAGTTACCATCTTGGTCTGTACTTGCATAGAACACTCTACCACCATTGTACTCTTGTGTTTCCCAAGGTTGTTCTGGCGGATTAACTGATCCATATCCTTGTGTGTAAAGTTGTGGATAGTTAGTTGTTATTGTATTACCTGTACCTATGTCTAGGAAGTCATGTCCTGTTAATCTAACCTGACTGTAATTTTGTCTAATTGTAATTGCTTCGTTATGCTCTGGAGATTCTTGAATACCCATTGTTGGAGCAATACTTAATTTTGCTCTTATGTTTGGAGCACTTCCTGATATAACTGTTGCTGTTCCAATTTTATAAATGATATCTGTAATACTTGGGAATCTTAAGTTATCACCTGGACTTGGTAATAGTGTTAAGCTATCAACAATTATTTCTCCTCCAGTTTGATACTTGTCAATGTATCCATTACCTGTAATTGCTACAGCATTAAATTTAGTATACAACGCACCTCTGTTTTTAAATGCAGGTTGTCCTAATACTCTATCTCTAAGTCTAACTTGTATAGTAGCTTCTAAAGTTTTTTGTGTATCAACAATTTCTACGCTTGGCGGATTAAGTGAATCATATCCACTTCCAGTTTCGTGCATAACAAATTGTGTAATTCTACCTGTATCAACTGTTGCTCTCATTTGAGCTCGTCTACCATACTTGATTGAATTTACAGTTGCAGTTGAACCTGTATCTATTACTAAGAATCTTGGTCCGTCACCACCTGTCATTGGATTTACTTTAGCTCTGAATGTTCCTACTGGTGGAGTAATTTGTGCATGACTTACCCAAACATCTCCTCCATCTGAACTTCTAATGTTACCTGCGGTGTCTACTGCCATAAACAATCCATCGCTGTAGTCTAAGCCCCATGCTAGTTCGTTTACGATACCAGAACTTGTAACTGCTCTCCAAGTTGCGTTGTTGGCTCCTTCTGAATAATTTGTAAAGCTAACAAAGAATGTACTTGGTAAACCAAATGTTGCTGTTGTTGCCGAACTTCCATCACTAATCATTGTTGATGGATTAGCTGGGTTAAATGGAAAGTTTGCTGTTCCGTTTGGTTGTACTGCCGCAACAAATACTCCATTACCATATGCAAAGTCTGTTACGTTATAAGTTGTTGGACAAACTCTAGTTGTTGTTTGCCAATTCGCTCCGTTGTCAATACTTTCATAAGTTGTTCCGTCTGCCTTAACAGCTATCCACTTACCATTACCGTATCTAATATGTTTTAATCCTGTTCCCATACCTGAAGCTGTGTAAGTCCAAGTAGTTCCATTTGATGTACTAACTGCAAGTTCATCTGAATCATCTGCTATTGCAATTACTGTATGTGTTGTGTCACTGAAAGGACCTTCTGCTATGTCTACCCAGTTACGTTGTGTAATTGGATATGGTTGTGATCCCCAGGCTGTTCCTGCTGTTGACAAGTTAGCTCTATCACCATTACCTAATGCAATAAAGTATTTTAAGTTACCTTTACATTTTACCATACAAGTTGGTCTTACAAAACCTGCATCAACTGTTGCCGCTGTCCATTGGTCGCCTGCTCCATTTGAATACAATGCAACATCTGTTCCACTGCCTGGAAAAGCTACCATTGTTGTTCCAACACCACCTGCAACTGGTTGCCAAACATTTGTATTGTTTGTGTTATTTGCTTGTGATACATAAGCTGGATCGTCAACTATAACTCTTGGTTCAATTCTATAAGTTGTTGAACCGTCTAAACTTGTTTCAATTGGCCAACCCGGAACAACATGGTCCCAACCACGTTTTCCATCTGATGCTCTAATAACATTTAATCTTTTTGTTCCTGGGAAATATTCATCTATAATTGCATATTGTCCAACACCTTTACCTTCTTCAATAAAGATCTGCATTGATTTACTAATTGAAGCAACATCAAATGTTAATGGTGCTCCACCAAAGTTACCAATGTCTACGTCAGCAACTGTAATTTTGTCACCAACTCTAAAACTGTCTCCACCGTTAGTTACTGTAACTGTACAACTACCACCAGCATCAACAACAATAGTAAATCTCATAAGTGTAACATTTGAGAAAGGATTGTTTGATGTGCCTGGAACGTTTGTATAAGTGTAAGGTGCATCTAAGGCGTTACCTACTCTACTTGCATCACCGCCTGAAATATTATTAACTGTAAGTACAGCTCTACCTACGTATTTTGCCGCACTTGTTTCTGCATCTGAGTTTGCAATAGTAATATCTAAATTAGTTCCATTCTGTGCAGAGTTTCTTACACCTGTTAAGTGTCCTCTACCACCTGGTAAACTTGAATCACCTGGATCCATCATTCTTATTTGAGAAATACTTGCGTTACGTTGTTCAATAAAATCGTTATCAACTTCAACACCGCTACCTGAACCTGTAATTGTATAAGTTGCATCATCGTAATCTTGACCTGCGTGTGTAAATCCTAATCCAAAGATTTGGTTTGCGTTATTATAAACAACTGGTGCTTCTGCATCGTAGTATCTGTTGTTCAATGTTGCAGTAATAGGAGTTTCACTTGCAAATTCTCCTTCTGCAAATGATCCATATTTTCCATATGAGTTGTTACCGTTAGTAGCACGTATCTTACCACCTGCTGTACAATAGTAACCGATGTGTGCAAAATATGTAAACACAGATACAAGCTCTGCCTTACCATCTGCATTACACCACATACCAATACCATCACTTATGACCTGTGTAAAGTCGTTAGCAACAATTGATTTGTTACCGCCGTTGTGTAAAGCGCCATCAACTTTCATACCAATACAAGCTGTACCTATTGTTGTACAGTTTTGTACGTATGTTGATTTGTTTGTTACCCATACACTAGTATCTGCTGGTCCTGATCCTGGATCAAGTGCCACGTAAGCACCTGTGTTAGGAATCTGTGCACCATAGTTGTCTACACTTCCTAGCACACCACTCATACCTTGCATGGTTAAGTTTCTAATACCACAACCGTTTCTAACTCTAAACATATCATTAGTTTCGTAACCTACTTGAGGTTTTATAGTTGTACTTCTTAATTCATCTCCAACAATAGCAACACCTGCCGGAACTTGTATAGGAGTAATTTCCTCATAAAGTCCTGTGCTTACAAAAATTGTAGCAGGAGCTCTGTTGGCTTCGTCTTGTAAAATATATTGTGTTGCATATTTGATACTTGCAAACGGAGCCGATATAGTTAAACCAAATCCTGTGTCGTCTTTACCGTTGGTTGCAACATAGTAAACCTTGTTAACTTCACCTAGTCTTTCCCAAGCCGGTACTCCACTAACAACTTTTAATGCTTGTCCTGGACTTCCAATAGCTAACCTATCATGGTTAGTACCATCGTGTGTTCTTAAATCACCTCTGTATTGTGTTACGTTGTTTGGATTACCATCTATTAATGTTATCCAGTAACTATTTGTTGTATCTTGATCTGGTGTAACAAGAGTTGAATCATCACCTGCGTGTGCTTGTATACATTTATAAGAAGTTGATTTGTGTACAACAATATCTCCAAGCACGTATGCCTGTGCCGCAAACCATTCGCCTCTGTAATAAGTTCCTGTAATAAGAAGTTGCCAGTACATACTAATCGAACCTTCAGTTGATCTAGTTGAACCTGGATCGTAATAACCTCTAAACTCTGGATCTAGTGCATCTGGTTGTTGGTTAGTGCTATCTTGTACAGCAATATAAACAAAACCTTTGTTTCTTACAACGTCACCTGTTTTATAACTTGCTCCTGAATCCCACTCACCTCTCATTTGGTAACCAGTAATCATTAGCTCCCAGTCATATAAACCTTGTAAACTTTCGCCTTCGTAGAACACACCAGTAACACTTGGAGGACTTCCTGTGTTGTTAGTCATAGATACATAAGTGTATCCTCCGTATATTACAATGTCTCCTGGTTGGTAAACTGCCGCATTATTCCAAACAGCTTCATAACCTAATCCAGGCATCCATATATCAAATTTTGCTTCGTCGAAACTTGTTAATGAACTGTGATATGTTTTACATTTCCATAATGTAGGACCGTACTTAACAATATCACCTATCTTATATCTAATACCAGATGAATCTAAATTACTTTGCCATTCACCTTTGTAAACAATACCTTCCCAAATGACATCCCACTTGGCTACGTCTTGTTCTAATCCTAATATAGTTGTTGCGGCAGATGTGTGTCCTGTATTACATCTGTACATAAGTCCACCGTAACGTACAATATCATCTCTTTTATATCTTGTAGATACTGACCAATCTAATTTCCAGTCATCACTTCTTGAAACTATGTCCCACTTATCACTATCTTGTTCTAGTCCTGCAACTGCTGTTGAGGAAGTGTGTTGTGCTAAACATTGATATATAAATCCACCGTACTTAACAACGTCATCTATTTTGTAAAGTGTTAAAGGTGTCCAGTCAATTCTCCAATTAGGTGTTTTAGCATAACCTTGAAGTTTGCCTAAATCATTTTCAATACCGTTTGCTTGTAACTGATCTGAAACGTGTTCTTCTAAAACTCTATAAACAACACCGTTGTATTTGAATAAGTCATTAACTTTATATCTTATGTTTACGTTCCAGTTGCCTCTCCAAGCATAACCTTCTGCATTCTTTAACCACTTACCTGGACTTGCATTTAAATCTGTAGAAAAACTTGTTTGATCGGAAACGTGTCCAACCATACAAATATAAACGTTACCACCTTCACGTACAATATCATCTTTGATATATGTTGCACCTGGCAACCAAACATTTTTCCAGTTATATCTTATTCGTGCTAGATTAAATTGTGCCATTACCCGTTATACCCTGTTGCATTTTGTCCAAACACTAAATGGTCTCCTGAAACACCATTGTCATATTCATACTTTGTATTAATTCTTAAAACTACTTCACCTTCTGCATTTACATAATAGTAAATGTTTTTATCGTCCCAACGCATTTGTTCGTAAAGTAAGTTATCATATACAAGTACGTGGTTTGGATTTCTACCTTCAAAGAAATCTTCACCTGCTTGGAATTCAGTGTAGTTACCATCAGTACCACCTGGTCTGTTAATTTGTGCTTCATCTGTTGGAGATGCAATATCTACTTTTTGAATGAATAGTTGTCCGTCATCATCTCTACGTAATGCGTAAAAATAACGTTCGCCTGTATCGCCTGCCAGCGGCGCCGCTCCTACATAGTTAAAACTCATTATACAATCTCCACATAACTTAAGATTACATCAACAGCATCATTTTGATCAGCTGTAACATAAACTACATTTGTTGATGGTAGAACTAATTTCTCACCACCATTGATTGCACGTAAACTGGCATTCGGAGCAATCATAACATCTTTAACATAAAATCCAGTAACTGATGTATCATCTTTAACAGTAATACTAACTCTTGTATTACCATCTAATAAGTTTGCAACTGATAATCCAATAGCAGTTACTTTAGAACCAGCTGGTACTTCAAGTATTTCTACTGGTACTGTTCCTATGTTTTTAATTACTTTATTTTTAAAAAACGTTGCCATTGCTTATCCTAAACTCAATACTAATTCTAATGCGATGTTTTGTGCGTCTGTTTGAGAAACTGCTCCAGAACTACCTGCAACTGTGTCCCATACTGTTCCATCGAATATTTCTAATCTTCCATCTGTAGTATTCCAACGTGTCATTCCTAAAACAGGACTTGCGTGACGTTGTGAACCTGTACCAGCTGGAACAATAAATGCATCTGTACCTTCAATTTTAAAGTATCCAGTACCTGGATCTAACACACTAATAGCACCGCTACTAGTGTTATTTATAGTACTTCCGCTAATATTGAAGTTGTCTATTTGTACACCACCTGTTCCATTTGGCGTTAAATTAAGGTCTGTATTAGCAGTAGTTGTACTAATTGTGTTTCCGTCAATTTGTATGCTATCTACGTTTAATTTAGATACATTAAATTCTGTTTCTGTAATACTAGCAATTTGATTACCGTTTGAGTAAAATCTAATAGTATTGTCATTTGCACCAGGTGTTAATTCTGCTGTAATATATGTGTCAGCATCTAAATCATACACACCTGTTAATACAATCCAGTTACCGTCATAACCTTCAAACTTTGATGTAGTGGTATTGTAACGTATCATACCTACTGCTGGTACACTTGGTCTTTGAGCTGTAGTACCTGCTGGTATTCTAACTGATCCTGTTGCATTGACGTTAACAATACCACTACCAGGATTAAACACCATGTCCGAGGTCGCGGTCTCTATCCTATTGGCCTTTAATAAAAAGTCATCTACAATAATGTAACCTGACCCGTTTGTTCTTAATTCTAAATCAGCATTTGAAACTGTGTTTTGTATTACGTTTGTATCTATTTGTAAATCATCAATGTAGGCCGCTGATGCGTGTATGCTGTTCCATTTTTTAGTTGGTGTTCCTAAATTATATGTTGCACTTGCATCAGGTTTTAAATCTGAAGTAATACCTGCTGTGATACTGATTGTATCTGTTGCTTCGTCACCTATTTGTACATTACCTGAAATAGTAATGTCACCATCAGCAACTAAATTTCCTGTTATATCTATATTACCTGTAACTGCTAAATCGCTTTGTATGTCTACTTTACCTGAACCATGTGGTATAATATCAATATCTGCGTTTGAAACTGTGCTTGAAATTACGTTTGTGTCAAATCGTAAATCGTCTACTTCTAATGTTTTTAATGCTACAACTTTGTCTGAGCCAACAGTTGATAAGTTTAAATCACCTGATACTGAATCAATAGTGTTTCCACTTATACGTACATCACCTACGTATGCAGTTCCTGTTGTAATTAAATCTGTTGATCTTGTTGTTCCGTTTACATCTAAGTCGTATTGAGGAGTTGCAGTCTTTACACCGATTCTACTGTTATTAACATCCAGATAAAGTAAATCCGTTTGAAACGCCAAATCCACGCCATTACGCAGAAGATTGGACTTCAAAAGCGGACCTGATATACGACCTACAGCCACTTGTTTCTCCTAATACGGGGATCCTGTCCCTCTAACCTGATTGCATTGCCGGTTAACCACAGTTTGTTATATAAAACGTCTTTGGGTATCTCTCCCTCAGATGGTCTTGTCTTATATTACAAGTATTTATCGTTTTTGGATATTAACCTAATGCTATGGTATAGATATTAACTAATTCACTCATGTATTCCTCAGTCACAGAGTCACCTGCACCTGATACGTTTGCCCACTGAGTTCCGTCCCATGTTTCTAGGTATCTTAGTGTGGTATTGTAACGTGTCATACCAAGCTGTCCAATGGGTCTGTCAGCAACACCACCTGCTGGTATAACAAATCCACCCGTTCCACCGAATTGTACAACACCTAAATCACCATTACCAAATGTGGTCATAGTAAAATCACCTGATCCTGTGTTTTGAATCAAGTTTCCGTTAATTTTTAAGTTACCTACATTAACAGTTCCTGTGCCGTTAGCTGTAAACACAATGTCTTGGTTAGCCGCTGAACTTGATATGTTTGCATTATCAATGGTAATGTTACCCTGTGAAATTAGTTTGTTTGTTACTAATCCTTGGTCTGTAAGTGTAGTATTTGTTGCAGAATTTGTAACAAAGCTAAAGCTGTTATCATTGTTTGCTAATACATAAGTGTTTCTATCTTCACTCCATATACCTCTTAAAGGAGTATATGCAGTTGAAAATAATTCAAAGAAATTTGTAGTTGTATTATAACGTGCATCTCTATATGAACTAGGTCTTTGTGCTTCTGTACCAGCCGCAACTTTCAAAGCACCTGTGGCAGTTATACCTATGTCTTCACCACCTGGTTTAATTTCTAAATCATTTGATCCTGTAGTACTTAAAACATTTGCACTAAAACGTAAATCCTCAACTACAATAGCACCAGTACCTGAAGGTCTAATGTACATATTAGAATTGAAAGATTTTGTAGTTATAACGTTAGTATCAATGTTTATATCACCGATATCTGCCATACCAGAATTAATATCATTCCAACGTTTTGTAGCACTACCTAAATTTAATAAATCTTCTGTTCTGTTTGGAACCAAGTCTTGTGAAAATCTTACAAAGTCAAAATCGACTGTGTCAGTTGATTGGTTACCTATGTCAAAGTTACCACCTACTGTTACGTTACCTGGAATAGTTACGTTTCCTGTTGTGTTAACATTACCTGTAACTTTTGTATTTTTTAAGAAATGTACTTTACCACTTTGGTTAGGATCAAATACAATGTCATCATTGTTTTCTCTAGTAGAAATAATGTTTGTATCAAACTTTAAATTTTCTGTGTGTAAAGTTTCTGCATGAATTATTCCAGGAGAATTTAAAATAATATCTCCTACAATAGATCTTACTCCATTAGTGTTAACTTCTAAGTTACCACCTGTTAAGCGATCGTTGTAAATGTTTGGAGTATATATTTGACCAGCAACGTTTAATTCAGCACTAGGACTAGCAGTCTTAATACCAATGCGATCATTTAGGTGTCCTACGTATAGAAGGTCAGTTTCAAACGCAAGGTTTGCCTGTGTTCTTACTAAATTAGCCGCTAATAGCGGACCTGATATACGTGCTACTTGAGCCATATGACCCTCCTATAATTATATTTATCGGAAAATTATGTCCAAGGACGACCAGTTTTTAATGTATCTGTTGTAATTTTTTTTAATGTACCAGAGTCGTTATTGCTAGGTGTATATAGTGTAGGCATATTACCTTTTTTAAGTGTAGCTCTTTTGCCTGTTGCCGCACGTTTCTCTGCCGCAAGTTTTAACTTTGCTTCTTGACGTTGTCTTTTATATTGTTTGTGTGATATACCGTTTGCTGACATTACTTGTCAAAGTTGTGTAGAACTGTAACTGGTTTTCCTGTAGGTACTGCTGTACCAAATACTACATACCAACCTGCCGCATAACCGCCTGGGTTTTGTTCTAGAGTATAGTTTGTTGTTGGAAGTTGAAATACGTTTTCAACAAGTACGATTAAATTTTGTGCCGCCGCCGGAGCAGGGTTATAAGTATCACCATTGTTTAATGGACCAAATTTAGTTTCAACGTCATTACCGTTACCTAAACTTTGCATAACAATAGTTGCTGGTTCAAATCTTCTAATAGGTGCCCAGCTACCACCTTGATAATTTTCAAACACATTTGTATCTGTGTTGTATCTCATATGGCCGTTAGCAGGTGTAGTAATCTTGTCAGCATTTGTTCCTTTAGGAACCATCATCATGTCCTTACTGTCAAGTACAATCTGTCCGTTAATATCTCTACGGATATCATCTTGTCCGTAAAGACCACGAGCATTTGTTGATTGTCTACGTAGGAATCTCATAATTATACCTCTAAATAACTAACAGTTATGCTTAGATTCAACGGTGCTTGACTTAATACAGTTACTTTGTCCCCAGCTTCTAAGATAACCTTTTCAGTATCAAATGTAAATGTTTCTCCACCTGGTACTGGCATTTCTTTTACAACCATGTTAGTGTTGGACTTTGCTTGTCCACTCTTTACAAAGTGTAAATCGAATGACGTATCGTTAGTTCCGGCGCTGTTGTATCCTGCATGGTTACAAACCATAACAGTAGTAATTGCATAAGACGTACTAGCCGGTACTGTTAGTACCACTGTGTCCGTATTTCCTATTGCCGCTTGTGCTATTGCCATTTTCTATCCTTAAAAAATCATGCTTAAAAGCAATGATCTGTTTTTACTAATTAGTTCGTCTCTTACATTATTACTATTTACATAATATAAGCCTGTTTTACCTACTCCTTGAGTTTTGCTGTAAATCTTTAAACCGTCTGTTGGTTGTGCTGGATCTACTGCATTGTCATCTGGACTAGGTGTTGATAAAATCTGTAATTGATCATCAACAACTACTGATCCTGTTCCTGGTGCTGATAATACTAAATCACTTCCAGAAGTTGTTGTACTAATAGTAGTACCATCAATTCTTATATCATGTAGTTCAGTTCTGTTGTTGTAAAAGTTTGCAGTATTATTTCCTTCAACTGTAATTGCCGCAACACTTTGTTGTCCTGAAACTTCAAAGTCGCTTACAACTACCTGTGTAAAACTTACAGTACCTTCTCTAATCTTTTGAAAGTCTGCACCCGCAACCTGAGCCGCGATAGCAACGTCAACATATTTTTTATTAGGAATATGATCGTCATCTGTAATTTGATTTTCGTATTGGTTAGTTCCACTTACACTAATAACACCTGTTCCAGCATTAATTAAGTATAAGTCTCCGCCACCTGTTGCAATACTTCTAACTTCTATTCCAATGTTTCCGCCGTTAGTATCTCTAAACTTAAACGCACCTGTTTTTATTGTTTGTGTAACTGGATCATTCCAACTTACACTTTCATCAAAAACAAATTGTGTATCTACTAAACTACCTCTGTCAACTTGGATACCAGCAGTACCAAGTGTTACACCTGCACCCTGTTCTCCTGCGTTAACTTGAATAATATTATCTTTTAGATTTAAGTCCGTTGCATCAACTTGCGTTGTAGAACCTTTGACAACAAGGTTACCTGTCATGTAAACTTGTCCAATCTGATTACCTGTATCCAGATAGATCGTACCTGAATCTGCTGTCTTTATTCTATAATCGCCGTCTGTTACTACATTCTTTGCCATCTAAATTTCCTTAAACTGTTGTGGGGACCAAAGCCCCCACAAACAAATTAATTACGCATTCGCGAAATCGTCGTCGTCAGTACCTGATAATGTGTTATCATCACCTGCTTCTTCAATCTGCGCCGCACCATCTGAACCAGATGCTGTAAATGTCCAAGACAATGATGTTCCTGATAGTGCATTTGAACCTGTACCATCTGGTGCAATCACTGTAGCTTTTCTACCTGCGATTTTAGAAATCTGATAAGTTTCGTTATCGTCACCTTTTACTGTAATGGCCATTTCACCTGCCGCTAAAGCACTTGCAAGTTTACCTGTTGTTAGTGTACAAGTAAATTCACCTGCTGTTCCGATTTCTTCACAAACGAATTTCTTTGAACCCTTTTGCTTTACGATATAACCTTCTTTAACTGCTGTGCCGTTATGAAAGTCTACTTTGATTTCATTTCCACCTGCTGTAGGTGTACCGAAAAATCTCTTATTAATTGGTCTTCCCATTTGTTTTCTCCTTTGACGTTCTAGGTCTACGGGGTTATTGTCCCCATAAGTCCGCCGTAAATGCGGCTCGCTTTATAGACACAAGTATTTATCAAAGTTTAGGGAATGGGTAAAGGAAAGTATAAGCAAAATAGGTAGGACTTGGTTACACCTACAAGCACG
>CEWG01032660.1_pt1 | contig 15696 bp, 10 predicted proteins | sample 361411 | NCBI WGS metagenome assembly CEWG01 (sample SAMEA2622173, study PRJEB7988) | marine metagenome | biome: marine biome (ENVO:00000447); feature: surface water layer (ENVO:00002042); material: "saline water (ENVO:00002010), including plankton (ENVO:xxxxxxxx)" | depth 5 m | reverse complement strand
TTTTTTTCACAATTAGTAATTTTTGAACCGTTTTACTCATAGGATGTCTCGTATCTCGCAGGTATATGGGATTCAAGCGTGTATTGATTGCCAACCGTGGAGAAATTGCACTTCGAATACTTCGAACCCTAAGGGATATGGGCATTGAGGCAGCGATTATTCATGGTAGAGAAGACCGTCTATCGCTGCCAGTCAGGCTCTCCGATATCGCTTATCCGATTTATAGCTCAAATCCTCTAGATTCATACTTGAATATCGAAGCAGTTGTTAGTGCTGCTAAGGAATTAGGATGTGATGCTGTTCATCCTGGGTACGGATTCTTAGCTGAAAATGCGGAATTTGTTAGAAGGCTAGAGCAAGAAGGAATTACGTTCATTGGGCCTTCGGCAGATGTGATCACATTACTAGGCGATAAAATTGAGGCTAGGGCGGCTATGGAGGCGGCTGGTTTGCCTACGGCTAAAGGTTCTTCAGAACCAATATCCGATGAAAAAGTTGCCAGTGAACTAGCCCATGAAATAGGTTATCCAGTTATCATTAAAGCAGCTGCTGGCGGTGGTGGAATTGGAATGCAAATTGTCGATAAAACTGAACAATTTGCGAGCGCACTGAAACTCTGTCAATCAAGGGCTAAGTCAGCATTTGGTGATGAGAGGGTATTTGTTGAGAAATATATTCAAGGTGCTCAACACGTTGAATTTCAAGTATTGGGTGATGGCGAGAAAGCAATTCATTTCGGTGAGCGATTTTGTTCAATACAGCGCCGCCATCAAAAACTTGTCGAAGAAGGTCCGTGGTTGACCGATGAGAAGCGTACTGAAATTGGTGATTTGGTTTGCCGAGGTGCCGAGGCAGTTGGTTACAAGGGGCTTGCAACATTTGAGTTTCTAAGAGATGCTAATGGTGATTTCTACTTCTTAGAAGTAAATCCTAGAGTTCAAGTCGAACATACGGTGACGGAGTTAATCACCGGACACAACTTGGTAGAACTCGGTATCAGAATTGCTCAAGGGGAGTCTCTACCAATGAAGCAAGATGAAATTAAGTGGCGAGGTCATGCCATACAATGTCGCCTAAATGCAGAAGACCCCAAAGAATTCATTCCTAGCCCTGGGCGTCTTTGGGAATGTCATTTCCCGTCTGGATTCGGAATTAGGTGCGATACTCATGCACATGCAGGATACGAAATGCCGGGTTGTTTTGACTCATTATTGGCTAAATTACTCACATGGGGCAAAGACAGAGATGATGCAATTAGGAGAATGAGGACTGCGTTAGATGAAACCACAATTACAGGGGTTCAACATTTGATACCGCTTCATCGTAGAATTATGGACGAACAAGACTTTCTTGACAGGGATGTAACAATTCAATACATCGATAATCATCAAGAATTACTAGGATAGTGATAAAATGGAAGTTGTAATGGTTGGTAGTATTGCTTACGATAGTGTAGAGTCTCCTGAAGGCAAAGTAGAGAACGCGTTAGGTGGTTCTGCAATCTATGGTGGAATTGCAAGTCAGTTTCATGCAGCAAAATTGAACCTTGGTTCGGTTGGAATAGTTGGTGTTGTCGGAACGGATTTTTTACAAAGTGATAGGGAAAGGTTGAGTAAATTAGGATTAGACCTTAGGGGAATCGAAACCATGCAAGGAAATACATTTAGGTGGTCAGGATCTTATCACGGCGATATGGGAGTAGCCCAGACTCATGACACTCAATTGAATGTATTTGGAGAATTTGAGCCGAAGGTTCCCGAATTCGCTCAAAACCCAAACGTGCTCTTTTGTGCCAACCTTTTACCAATTTTACAATCGAAAGTTCTGGACCAAGTGAAACCTAGACGCTTATCGATGTTAGATTCAATGAATCTGTGGATTTCAACCGCTAAAGACGATTTGCTAGATGTTATGAAGCGAGTAGATTTGATAATTATCAATGACGGTGAAGTAAAGATGCTTGCAGAGGATGAAAATTTCATCCGAGCCTCTAGAAAAGTAGTGGAAATGACTGGTTGTCACACCCTAATAGTAAAGCGGGGAGAATTCGGCGTCATTGCTTTCCATGGCCAAGAAATAATCTCATTACCCGCCTTCCCCACTGAAAAAGTGGTTGACCCCACAGGCTGTGGGGATTCTTTCGCTGGTACTCTAGCTTCATATTTGGCTGAAGGTGAGGGTGATGTTAGTAGAGGTGAGTTACGAGACGCATTAATCGCTGCTACCGTAACATCTAGTTTTACTTTAGAATCGTTCGGAACAAGTCGATTAATCGGTTTAGGTGAGCAAGAATTCGACCAAAGATTATCCTTGTATAATTCAATATTGAATTGATTATGAGTCAATTCGTGGAAGCCCTTCTTTGCCACTAGAGTTGCTTTTGTTAGTGTCGCTATCAACTAGGTCGCCGAATGAAAACTCATCCAATGCTTCAATCTCTTCTTGCTCAACTTGTTCACTCAATGTTTTTCTTCGAAGTGCAAATTCCTCCATTTCTCTAACCTTTTCGTCGGGTAGATGTCCACCGTTACTGATGGCTAGATTCTTGAAAAGAGCCTCGACTTCTTGCTGATGGGCCTCGTTGGAACGATTTCTCAGTTCTTCTGCCGAACTGGTGGTTTCATTGTCTTCACGACCGGATAAAATTCGGTTTGAGAGTGAGGAAGTAGCCTCCCTTACACTATTTGCAACTCTGTTTGCTGCTGGTAGCATTATGTTTCTGAACATCCCACCTTGTTCGCTGTTGACTTGTCTAGACTTAGGCTTGAGTCTGGAGTTTGAAAGATTGTTTTTCGGTCTAAGTCTTGGGAACTTTTGGTGAATTGAGGATTCATTCGTTCCTTCAGCCGGGTTATAATTTAAATTATTTTGACTTGCTGATTTACGCGCTATTGCAATCACCGATTCCACCTCATCACCAAATTCATCGACGTGTCCAAGGAGAGAATCAGGTGAACTAAAACCGTCAAACTGAGGAACTGATTCATGGGTTAACGGCAATTCTTGGTTAGGAATGTGGAACCCATCTTTACTACAGAAATTTGGTAAAGGCTCTGGTAAAGGTGACCTGCCAGCCTCGATTTTAGACATAAAAGATGTTTCAGGCTGCAATGTACCTTGTTCTGCACTACTAGCATAACTGTTAATTGAATTTAGCTTTGGAACTTGGTCGATTTGATTGAAAAGGGACATAGGATGTGGATCTTGACGATTTCTCCTATCGCCGACATTCTCGATTCCTCGTTCTATTATTGGGTGTGTTGGGGAATCATTCATGCTCGGTCGAGGACGGTCGAGCCAACTTGGAAGAGATGGAGTGATTTCTTCTTGGACTTGAGGTTCTGGTTGTTCGAAACTTGCCTCCGGGAAAATTGTGGCTTCGAAAACTTGAGGGGGTTCATCGAATAACGAATCACCTAACTCTGCCTCCAAAAATGAGGATATTGAGTCTGAAGGCTTGATTTCAATCGGTTCCGGTTCCATGGCTAAAATGGCAGATCTAGGATATGCTTCATCTCTATCAAGTATCTCTAATCCTTCTTGCGCTTCGGTAATAGTGAAGCCTTTTTGCAGCCGTAGAAGAATTGTATTTAATCTTAGAAGAGCGGCATCGTTACCGGTTATCGCATGACAATCACCGATGTCGGTATCGATGGTTATAGTTGGCTTTCTAGTTAACAACCATCCGGATACCAATGAAACTCCAAGGGTAATACTAATTATTTTGAATACTTGATGGGATAAAACACGAGTCCCAATCCAAATCAAACCGAATCCGACCAAGGCAAAGCCAAATGGAATAAGCTTTGTATGGTGGTGATGAACTCTGTTTATTGATGTGATTTTGATATCTAGTGCATGTCCGGTTTTTGACTCGATTGATAGCATACGCTCATCAACTGTCGCCCGAACCTTGCCTGAAGTTCCATCCAGCGAAAGAGATTTGAAAACAACATTTTCTCTCTTGTTACCCGGACTTGCTTCACGTTCTGTTAATCGCATCCCAATACGCGTAGCGTATCCTATGGGTTATCAACCCACCGCAATGAGAGGAGTAAATAATGGCGTTATTTCGACCCTGTTTCTGATGCCGAAGTTTATTCTAAGATTTTTAGACTAGCGCTACCCAGAATTCTTGGTTTCGAGTCCAATTGGGAGAGAACAGTCGGTTCTGGATTTTCACGCCGGACAAACAGCGGTGAATCCCATTCAATAATTAGTTCATCACCGGTTGAGGTTTGGACTCTCCCCACAACGAATTGCAAATCGACACTTGCATGTACTACATCACCCGATGTTAAAACTCTCTTCTGGAATGGTGATGTTTCTAATTTCACCAATGATTTTTTGTGTAATTGTACTGCAAGAGGGATGCTGGTGTTGGTTTTTTTGTCCTCAACTTCAGGGTGCACTAAAATTGAGCCACTGCTCAAATGTTCTTCCTTAGCATTTCTTAATGCGATACCAACTCGGTCGCCAGCAGTAGCGCTAGGTACATCATCATCCATCACTTGTAGTGATTTTGCATTACCGGTGCCTTTAGATGGTAAAAGAAATAATTCATCATGAACATTTACAGTACCTGATTGAACATAACCAATTGCTACGAGCCCGATTCCCTTAACATTGAAGTGTTGATCGATAGGAATAACAAGCGGTGATAAGGAAGCATCGCTCAATTTATTTTCAATTTTGACCATGAATTCATACAATTTGTTTCTTATTTCAATACCGTCATTGGGCGAAAAAATCCATCCGTCTAATCCCGCTTGTTTGAAGAGCATTTTGACTTGGTCTTCATCAACCCATCCGCCGTCGGGGGCGTTGATTACAGCAATGCCAAGTTCGACTTTTGAACTTGCAAACGCCACCAATGCTTCACCTAAAGTGGCATCTACAGCGGATATTTCGATTATGCCAACTCTTGCCGCGGAAAGTGAATTTAGGAAAGGACGTAATCTTTCAGGATACTTAGCTGGTCTAATGAGCGATAGAATGCGCGGTCCATTAGCACTAGTTTCTTTGTGTACATATGTGTGCACATCTCTTTGATCAGTTGGTTTGGCGATTTCTTTTGCTAGTTCATCAGTGCCAACCATTGCTACATTTAATACGGGCATAATAACACTACCAAGTTACAATACTTCAAGTATCATTCATTTCTCTCAGCAAGCATTTGCTCTCTAATCTGCTTAGCCTTGTCCCAGTCCGCCTGTTCAGACTCATTTTCAACAACCAACTGCGGGATTGGAATCGGTCTCATCATTGAGTCAATTGCTACGAAAAAGAAGTAACCTTCACAGATTTTCTTCTTTTCCCAAGTGGCTTTGTTAACGGCCATGGCAGTCACTTTTGTACACGCTGTATGGCTACTAGTGTAAACCACTTTTCCGGTAACCTCCAAAAGGTCGCCTTGACGAGCAGGTGCAATGAATTTTAGCGTATCGATAGAGATAGTCACAAATTCGCGATGAGCGAATTTTGAGCATGCAATTCCTCCCGCTTTGTCCATTACAGACAACAAGCGGCCACCGAACAGTGTATCGTGGTCATTAGTGTCTCCTGGGAAGATATGTTCGATCAGAGTTACTGGCTCTTTAGAATAAGGCTCCATGAAGCCCCCATGAAGCCATAGTTCATGAAGTCATGCCGAGAAGACCTTTTCAAAGGTCGGTTTCATATTATCAAGTGCATTGTAATTTGAGCCGCTGAATATCTGGAAGCATCAGTTCGAGCGGAATCGATTCTCCTAAAATCATGATTGCAGTATCCACAAAGTTTACCATTAAACTTTATTGGAAAGCGTAATTTTGATTTATTTACGAGCATTTTCAATACTCAAAGGCGATGCATTTTAGTCTTGGACTCGGTGGAAGGGGGGCAGGTGAAGTTATGTTGACCGGGAATGAACGAATTAAGACCTCGATTTTTTTGACTCTAATTATGATTTTGATGCCTTTTGCAGCAGCTACATCAATCACTACTTTTGATGATGGTTCATCCGAGGTTGTGGTGCAATTCAAGGATGGCGTTAATACAGTCAATACATCAGAAGGTGGTTTCAGTGTTCCTTTGGGAGAAACTATCACTTCAGCCAATCTTAAAGTTTCAACAGAGCCTCTAATTTCGGCTTACAATAGCAGGGTCGGAATTGAATCAGGTCAACCAATTTGGGATCCGGTTTACAATAATCAGGCTACCTCATTTGATAATATTTCCAACTTTACTATTGCAGATGTAAATGGAGATGTTTTGCCACTGCAGTTGAGCTCCGAGTCGATGATCACCGATTTTGAGATGGATTCATCTGACTTCGTGAATGCTTCAGTGACATTTTCACAAACCCATTCAACTACAGGTGACCCGTTAGCATGGCAATATGGATACAAAGATCCACGCAGTTTCAGTTACGGGCCAAGCAGTTGTGCATCCGGTGACATGTGCTGGGGTACCACTTTTTCTGACAGCGATTATACGGACGACTCTTCAGTCTCTAACCTCAATCAAGATACTCCCTTCAGCATGATTCTAAGATCGCCCCCGGTTTTTGTCGATCCAGCGCTCAGTGATACATATTTGAGATTCTCATCATGGCACGAACTTCGTACGAATTACCTAGCAAACGGGGATTACACATATTCAGATTGTGCTTACTTGAGGGTGAGAAGTTCTTCAAATCTAGATTTCTCCAGCAGTAATTTCCAGTTCCTACCGTTTACCATACCATATTCCACTGGAATTTCGCCGTCTGAGGGATTCCATCTAAAGTATGATTCAAACCCTACTGCAGACCAAATTTCAAACGATTGTTATGGAATTCCATCGAATAATTATGGTCTAGCAGGGAGTTCTACCAATCCGACAAATTCTGATGGCTGGGCTGAACTGGCGGCTAATTTGGCAGCCTATTCAAATCAATATGTCGAAATAGAGTTCGTTCTCGAAAATGCTGATACTCAACAAGCATCTACTTTTTCGGATCGTGCGGGATGGTATATCGATGATTTCCAAATTGGAGCATCTTACACACAGGCAGGTGAAATGACGCTAAACAACATCCAACCACCTGCAAACTATGACGATAAGCAACCAGATGGGTATGGGATATTATTTGTCGATTCTTTCATTCCCGGTGACTCTTCACTAACTGTAGATGTCAAAGATTCCTTTACCTCTCAAATCATTTCGACCCCTAATGGCCAACTCAGAAACTTAGCCGGCCAGGCGATCGAGCTATGGGATATTGATGTTGATGCGCATCCATTTATTTCTATTACTTTCAATTTCGCTTCAGACTCTCTTGGAATCTCTACTCCCAAATTATTTGGTTATAATTTGGGGACTAGGATTGGAAATACCTTTTCAGACCCATCATTTGACAGGCTGCTAAATATTTCAGATGGGAGATGGGAAAACGATAATTCTGCTGGCCAAGTAAAGTCAGTTACGATTAACTCAGAGGATCTTGGAGTTGACTTTAGCAAGCCTATTTATTCCATCAAATACTCTCTCGAAGACACCAAATGTATATTATTTAACTCAACACTTTACTCTAAGGATTTGAACTCTACATACACAGTCAATCAAAACTTTACATTCGGAAATGTCAATCTCTCTAATAATACTATTCTCACTCTTCCTTTGCCTATTTTTTCCTTTGAATACACATTTAATTTGAATGAATCCTGTTACATTGGGGCTATATGGATAGACCTTTATTTTGGACATCACGGTTCTGAAAGTTATATTGATTTTGGAAATGATGGTGTTATCGATTGGGGATTCACTGAACCGGCTCAAGGTGACTTCGGTAGGCAAACTAAGTTTTGGAGCGGCGAAGTTAACGGAATTAGCCAGTCTAATGATACAGAAAAAATTTCTTTGGATAGAATTAGTGGTTCTGGAACAGGCGGGTTCTTTTTGTTACCTATGAACTCAAATGTCGAGACTTTTGACTTAGAGTTCAACGGCGGCACAATCTCTTCTGTTAATAATTCATACGACTACAATGTCATTATAATACTTGGATCAGAAGAATTCTTTCTCTCTCTAATTCCAAACAATTTTGGAGACTTTAGCTTACTAGATCTGAAAAACAATTATATTGCAAAAAATTACTTGAATGAAAAGTTGACAAACCAGACAACTCCTATATTCAAAACAGACGGATTTGGCACTGAATGGGTTAGATTCGGCTTCATGATTGAACAGAATGATTCAGTTAGTGGAGGAAGTGTAAATTTAGAGAACCTTGATGTGATTTATAATTTCAATCATTCGTTCAACAACAACAATGGCTTTGATGTATACCTTAGAGAATATGTCGCTTCTGAATCTCAGTCGGTTAGCAGTGGCTCTGACCTAGTGATTCCCGTTACTACCTCAGCCACTTCCGGTGGCGCTATGAAATTATCAGAATTATCCATCGAATCATCAGCGGGCTATGAATCGTCGCTTGAGTGGTTGAGCAATTCTGAGGGACTTTACCCTACTGGAGAAATTTACGAAATCAAAACTACGCATGAAATCTTACCATTAACGGGTTCATCCTTATCCTCAGCAAGATTGAGATTTACATCAGACTTCGGAGGATTATCGTTCGAATACGATCCTAATACTGGCTTTTCAGAAGTAGAGGATTCCGCTAATCTTCTAACCCTATTGACAGGTTCATCAAATGCAGTACCTTATGGTTCAAATGGCGGTAAGGAAATTACCTGGAAGTTTACCGTAAATGGGGCTTGGGACGATACTGAAAAGGTTTCAATATTTTCTGAATCAATTGCCACTGATGGGGTTGTAGGAATGCTTGGAGGTAAGATAATAGACCCGTCTGTAGGAAATGCTGTAGAAAATGATCTAGTAATAACAAACTTCGAAATCTACAATGCAGCCGATGTTGCACAAAATTTAGACATGGTTTATTCTAACCAATTCTTCAAGATATCGAGCGAAATTCGTCTTGAAGATCTGTCAATTTCTCCAGACCCAAGTTCTTACAACTTAGTTGTGGAACGTAAAGTGATTGAACTAGATGGAGAGAATACCACCGTTAGTTGGGTTGAGGCTGCCATTCGTTCAGGGGTAATTAACGGAGACTTAGATTGGACTATTGATTTAGGTACATTCGCTTCCGGAAATGATACCTACAGATATAGAATAATCAATTATACCAATGGAGACAGTCTTTGTACAAATTCTAACTACCAATATGATCAAGATTGTGCGATTCAATTCAATGTTTCAATAGATATTCTTGAGCCAAATCTACTTAGTATTCAGTTGTACAAAGAATATGCTGGTCAGGGTGACCCTAATGATGATAACAATTGGAGAACCTTGTATCAAGATAGCTGGGCAGAACCGCGAATAACTCAAAATTTCAGAATCATAGCCAACGATTTACCGATTCCACCGGCATCTGCAGTTATGCACGTATGGGTTGAAAATGATCATGATAACAATTCTAATGGCATTGCTGAGGCTTCAGAGTATATCCAAATTCAGGCACAATCAAACGGAGGAATTCCTAATGCTACATATTCTGGTTCATACAATGATTATGCTAATTCTGGTCTTAGAGGTCAGGTTAGTCTATGGATTGAGTGTTATGATTTAGCGGGTAACTCAATCGATGGAGGCGGCCCAGGTTTGGACAATGACATTATTACTTACATTAACATGAATTTGGATTACCCTTCGATTAAGAATCTGTTCATTGAGGATTCAACAGAAGAACGGTTTATTGCTAATCTGCCGGTTAACCCTCCACAAGGTGTAGGTAGTTGGAACCAGACAATGTTTGCGGGTAATGAATACCATTTGATTATTGAAGCTGAAGACCAAAATGGTTGGAGAGACATCGATTATGTAATGGTTGAGTTAGCACCTGACGAAAATGCATTTGATTCCAAGGTTTGGTTCTTCCCAGGCAATAATACTGCTTGGACATCAAGTCCTTTCATAACTATTCCGAGTAACCAGGACGGTTCAACAAAGGCTAAAATTAGAAACGAAGACGGCAATGTTTTAATCGATCCTTTTGAATCCGAATTTTATATTGATTTACCTATTATTCTAGATTGGGGAATGCCATTTGGTGAGAAGAATACTCCCTTGTTTGAGATTAAGGATATCGACAATTCTGCAATTAATTCTGAAGCATCATTCCGACAATCATGGTTCTACAGCGATGATATTCAGTTGGACATCAGAGGCGATTTAGTCAACGATCTTATGATTTCTCCAATCTTCTATGACTTAGACGAGCCTTACTCCAGAGACATTAGAACTGGTTCAGTTTATCCTGGTGACAGTGTTAGTTTCACTGGTCAGTTTGTCTTCACAGAAGGGGTAATTGGTAATGTATTTATCAATCCTGAAATCGAGATGGTTCTAGAAATAACTCGACAGTCTGTTGAGGCAGATTTTGAAAAGGGTTACTCTAAACTTGATGGGGAAGTGACAACCCACAACTTTACTGGTGGAAAGTTCAACATAACTCTTAACGCGCCAGGCTCGGTTAACGAGTTTGATTATTCATTCCGGCTGATTAACCTCCCGACTGGGGCGCAAGACCTTACCGATTCCAAGTGTACTGGAATCGTGTTCTACGGTTGCGGAAGTTTCACACTCAAGGTGGATGGAACTCCTCCAAAGGTTGTCCAGAATTCATGGACTGCTGAGCGCGGGGATATGCTAGATACTGACCCAGATCGGTTCTTGGGTTCTGAAATGCCTACTTCGACATACCATTGCGTCGACGTTGAAGTCATAATTGAGGAACAAGGTTCGCTGGCCGAAGGTGATGTCAAAGTAAAGTGGAAGTTCTACAAAGATGCTGCTAATGCTCTAACATGGGATCCTTACAAAGAGGCATTTGGTTTGAATGAACAATCACATGTCCTTAATTTAACAACCACTGGACAAGGTTCCATTATAGCCTATGGGGATTGTATAGATTTATGGCCAGATAACGTTGTGAAACCCGAGGTTACTAGTGATGACATCACAGGTGATGTGAAGTTGGTAATGTGGATTGATGCAGTTGATGGTTCAGGTTCTCAAGTGCTGTTCGGTGGGCAACCATCGCAGGAAAGTGGTGCGCTTGGAATTATTTCTAGTGACATAAAGCATGCTTCTAGTTATGATTTCATATTTGAAAAGGCACAATTCGAGATTAGAAATTTACGACTTATACCTGAATCGCCTGAAGTTGGTAACAGCGTAACTGTTGAAATTGAAGTTTTGAATGTAGGGTCACTTGCGGGTTCAGCAAATCTTTCGATACGTTCGGTAACAAATAATGGTATACCTGTGCTAGAAGGTACTGTTGTTAGTGAAGAAATTCAAATTGACAACAGCATGTGGGTCTCTATCAAGTTAGAAGAATTTAGAGATGCAACTACGGGTATGTATTACTTGGTTGATGATAACGACTGTACTGGTGATGACTGTACTCCTCTTTACAACGGAAATTCTAGAGGTGATACATTCAATGTCAAGGTAGCAGGTGATTCCGAATCAGGTGGTTCTACCTTGTTGATAGTTGTAATTTTACTTGGTGTTATTGCAATTCTAGGAATTGTTGTGGTCGTAATTTCTCGCAGAGATAATACTTCAAGCGATTATTTCGATGATGAATATGATGGTGAAGATGACAAAGCATATGCAGAGTTACCTGGTCAATCAGCGGCTCCTGCAGCATATATCAGTCCAGAAATGGTCGAGGCGATGCAAAGATTCCCACAATGGTCTCAAGAAGACATACAAGGTTACTTCGACCAAGGATGGGACATAAATTCGCTACAGGAATGGATTGACAGTCAATGAGTGTGAATTAAGTGTCATCCAGACTTGACTGGGAAGACGTCATTTGGAAAGACCCAGACGGTGGCTCAATTATTCTCCACGGAGTTTTACCAACCATAGTATTTCCAAGAAAACTTCGACCGAGTTATGAATGGCATGGGTTAGGATTACTCGAATCGGATGATATTGTGGAACTTTGGGTTCAAGAAGAAAAAGATGAAGCAGAATCTCAGGGTGTTAATCGTTCCCACGCTTTAATTTCAGGCGGTACTATGGCACTGTATCTCGATGAGTTAATCGAATTAGAAGACATTCCATCGGGAAGGTTCCCTGATCCTGAGCCGCGAAGAGTGCACAGGTTAGCAATTCGGCATAACCGTCCGGTGTATTTCATCGAGCCATCGTTTGACGACGTTAATTGGGAAGAGCATATGATTAAAGAGGCTAAAGAGGTTTCACGGTGGAAGAAATTGTTGGGTTTAATTTCGCTTGGCGGTAAATGGAGAAAAAGAGTGAAAAAGAATATTTTTGAAGCCAAAAAACCCCCTAAGGGGATAGGTGCAAACTTCGCATCAGCATCAGTTTTAGCAGCAACTTGGTGGGATCTTAATGAATGGCTAATCGGGGAAAAAATTTCATTATCGCGAAATGAAAGATTTGCAAAAAGACTTCGAGGCGCTCTTGCTGATTTGAGGAAGACGCATGGCGACGAAGCAATCCTTCTTGTCCCTATGGCCATGCCTTGGCGTGTCCAAATCCTCAGTTCACTAGATTTATGCTCTGAAGTAGAGGAGATTTCATCTAACACTACTGATTCGATTAACATGGAGGAGGAGTAAATGGCAATTGGCGGAGTCGATGTTAGAGTTGAAAATCAAATAGTCCGATTTGTAACTAAACAAGCAATAGATCAAGAATTAGTTGTCGCACAATTAGCCGGTCATAGGAGCGGAGATATTGTCATCAAAGCCTTAGAAAAGCCAAGGGCGACACTAGTCATCGATTCTGATGGCCGCATAATTGTTCACGGAACCCACCGAGTTGATGCTGCTAGAGCGGCTGCCAAAGAATTACTTCTTCGACTAGGCATGGACGATTCTGGTTTGCAAACCGAATTGGGTCCGGTAATCGCTTCTTTTAACTTTGAAAATGAGATTAAAGTGGAGTCGCTAGACTTTGATCTTTCAGCGGGCAAAGCCAACTTTGACCAGAGGTTAGGTTGTGCCATTATCAATGATTCTAGGCATAATTTGAAACTCTACATTTGGCCAAATGGAAAATGTGTAGCCACTGATGCTAGACATCCAAACATGGTCGCAATGTCCGCAGTCTATTGGAAAGGCCAATTTGAAGAAATGCAATATTTTGTAGCCTAATTATTGTGATAAAATGAAAGCTAATCAGTTAACTTGGAATGGTCCGATAATTGACAACCATTTTCATTTAAATCGTAAGGGTAGATTTCTTGAAGCGGCTAAAGATTTCAAAAACACTGGTGGTACTGGAATTGTTCTAGTTCATTGTCCTGATTTTTCTAATCCCCCAACTACTAAAGAAGGACACACAAAAACTTATCAAGATACTATCGATATGGCTGAACTAGTAAGGAAAGAACATGATTTACAGGTCAGAGTGGTTCTAGGTCCCCATCCTGCTGCCTTTGCTCATCAGTTCATAAGGTGGATTGACGAAGACCCAAAAACAGGCGCTGACAGGGCTATTCAGAACTATCGAGACAGTATCGACAGTGCATTGAATTTTGTTCAAGAAGGTCATGCTCATGCAATTGGAGAAGTCGGAAGGCCGCATTGGCCGGTGAATGACGAAGTGTGGGAACTTTCCAATCAGTTACTAGAAGAAACCATGAAACTGGCGGCGCAAGAGAATATTGTATTACAATTACATGTTGAAGGCGAACTGGAGTCTACATACTCTGATTTGTCGAAAATGGCCGCTAAGTGTGGCCTTCCTGCAGAACGCTTAGTACGTCATTATTCGCCACCAAATATCGATTCTAAAGTCACTCTTGGAATTACTCCGAGTGTACTAGTAGGTAAAGGAGCATTGGAAGAATTACTCGCTAGCGCGAGAAATTGTTCTCATGGTTTTCTGTTGGAAACTGACTACATGGACGACCCTAAGAGGCCTGGTGCAGTTTTAGGTCCTAAAACCGTTCCAAAGCGAACTAATCAATTACTCAATATGGGCATTGATGAAGAATTACTTTGGAAAGCACATCAAGACCTGCCTGAGAAGTTATACGGGCAGTAAATTGAGTAAATTAGGCATTTTTTCTGCCCATTCGGCCATCACATTCATCAATAGCCGGTCATACCCATAGCCGGTGCAAGATGTTGAAGCGTAGTTTCTCCGTTCTGATTCTAGTGCTTTTTTTACTGCCGCTAGTTCCTCTTTCAAACGGTCAAGGCAATCCTACTCCGGGGGTAAATATTGATTGTGAAAGCGATCCTGAAATGAATGTGCATCCGCTATATTATGAGCCAGTTGATTTGATTTGTACAATAGAAAACACCTCGCAATTTGACGAAACTATTGAAATTAGTAATGAGTTTGAAGGCGGCAATTCCGTTCAAATTCAAGGGGCATCCGATGAATACACTGTTGCTGGAGGCGAAACTGAGCAATTCACTGTTACCTTTTCCGGCGATACCAAAATACCTTCAACCGAAAGTTTTGATTTCGAAATTATTGCCACAGTGACTCAGTGGCTCATTCCAGGCGAATTACCTGAGATGATTCAAAGCAACGCTTCGGTAACTGGTAAACTTGAGATAAGCACTTACGGTATAGTTGAACTGTTGATTTCAGACAAGAGTACTCGTAATATGGAACCAAGTAGTGAGGTTACTATAAATCTTCAATTTACCAACAGGGGCAACGACCAAGATAAAATTGAAGTCCGAATTAAAAACCAAGCGGATTTAGAATCTCTAGGATTCTCATTCCCGATGTCTTCCTTTGTTGCTGAAAGCCTTGCCATCGATGCGACTTCGCCAGTTAGAGAAATTGTCGTCAGGGCGCCCTCAGAGGTCTCGGAGAAAATCAACACTAACATTCAGTTCGAGGCTAAAAGCACCAACGACCTAGATGCTCCAGTTAGCGAAATTTCCATTCCTTTAGCGGTGGAAACAAGCAGTAGTTCCGGCACTTTTACTGGCCTTAGCGAAAACAGTCAAGATGATTTCATCCTATACGGTGCAATTGGAGGTGGAGTAATTTTATTCTTCATATTAGTTGGAATTATCACCCGATCAGTCAAGAAGAAATCTTCAACTCCTGTTGAATCGGATGGAGAACCTGCCATTGAGATTAGCGACCAAGACGAGGGTGATGAATTGGATGACTTGTTCGATGATTTGGACGACTTTGGGGATTTAGACAGCTCAGATGATGAATTTGATGATTTACTCGATGACTTTGAGTGAATATCAATCACAGTACCCTTTTTTGCCATTACGAGAAAGGTTGTAAATTGGCCTTCTTAATGTTCTATTGATGACAACAGTCAAAGAGCGAGTGTGTCCTGCTACATATGATTAAGGCGGACGCGTTATGTTGGAACTCGAGGGAAAGACGGCTTTTGTCTTCGGTGTTGCTAGTGAAGATTCTATTGCTTGGGCAATTTGTCAAAAGCTTGCAAGTGCTGGAGTGACGCTCTACTTGGGGTATCAAAAGCGCTTCATGAGTCGTATATTCCAGCTCAAAGATAAGTTGCCACAGATAGCAGGTTTCTATCCACTGGATGTGGCTAATGACGATACTACAAAGGAATTCTTTGACGCCTTCAGTTCCGAGAATCCTGGTAAAAAAGCCGACATAATGATTCATGCGATAGGCTTTGCACCTAGGAGTTGTTTTGACCGA
>CEWG01043228.1_pt1 | contig 15761 bp, 20 predicted proteins | sample 361411 | NCBI WGS metagenome assembly CEWG01 (sample SAMEA2622173, study PRJEB7988) | marine metagenome | biome: marine biome (ENVO:00000447); feature: surface water layer (ENVO:00002042); material: "saline water (ENVO:00002010), including plankton (ENVO:xxxxxxxx)" | depth 5 m | reverse complement strand
ACAAGTGGTAATAATGTTACACATGCTGTTAATAGTAATCTTATGCCATTGGCAACTTTTGATAATGCTATACAAGAAAAAATTATAAAAGGGATAGAAAAAAAAGAACATAGGAAAAATAATTTTATATGCTTGAATAGGGTAAACAGATTTCATAGAATGTCAGCGTTTGCAGAACTTTGGCAAGATAGAGAACATGGCATTATAAGTCAAATGTGTGTTCAATATGGACATCCAGGTGTTGATGAATTTCAATCAATTGCAGGTAGGAACCATACAGGACAACAATGGGTTGATTATATTCAAAATACTATACAAACAAATCCCCGTATGGCTTGGCATTTTAAAAAAGGATTAGAGGATAGCTATCCAGAATCATATAAAATTTATAAAAAACATGAACTAATAAATCAAATGCCTTATATGTTAGAAGATGATATTAGTCCTATTATTAATCCTGTGCCTGATCCAAATACACAAAAGTTTTTTGATAGTAGTTTAAATATAGTTACAGAAACTTTTGGAGATGTGGAAGATGGTAGTATTTTTATAACAGAGAAAACATATAAACCAATAGTTCATTTTCAACCTTTTGTGATTGTAGCAGCACCAAATACTTTACTTGCTCTTAAAAATAAAGGATATAAAACCTTTGAAAAATGGATTGATGAATCTTATGATAGCATTTACGATAACCAGACTCGTTTGAAATCTGCTATAGCAAGTGCAAGAAAATTTTATCTAAGAGACAAAAAAGATATAGCACAAGACTTATACGAAATGATTGATATATTAATACACAACCGTAATCAATATCAATATAACATGGATACAGAATGGACTAAACTTATAACACAGGTTGCTATGAATCTAAATTATTGTAGGAGAGACATATGAAAAAAATAGGATGGATAGGATTGGGCAAATGTGGATTGCCAATAGCAGAACGTATATCACAGACATGTGATGTAATTGCATATGATAAATTACCAAAAGAAACACCTATATACACATCAAGTATAGTAGACTTATTGGAAACTGAGATTACATTTATACTTGTAGAAACTCCTCACATTAATAAAACACTTGATGGTAGTGTTCCAATAGATTTACAAACTGTAGAAGATTATGATTATACCGCAGTTAATAATGTATTACTTACACTTGCTAGCCATAGCTATCAAGGAGTAGTAGTAATTAGCAGCACAGTAAGTCCTGGTACTACAAAACAACTAGCAATAAAGTATAACAATTTAAGAATTGTATACATGCCAGTTATGATTCACATTGGATCAGTAGCAGAAGATTTTGTTACTGCACCTATGTATTTTGTAGGAGGCAACAATGAACAAGATAGAACACAGGTAGAAAATTGTATAAAGCAATTTGTTACAGGTGACATTAGGCATGGAACATATGAAGAAGTAGAGATGTATAAAATGTTTGGAAACATTTATGCAAGCATTAAGATTGGTTTTGCAAACACTATAAGTGAAATGATTGAGTATGGCAACTTTAATGCTAGTAGTTGGAATGTTATGGATGCATTGCTTGCAGAAAAACAAAACTTCAATACTACAAACTACTTTAAACCAGGTAGTGGTAACGGAGGTCCTTGTCATCCTAGAGACGGTGTAGTATTAACATGGCTCACTGATAAACTAAAAATGGAAAGTCAGCTACTCACTAACATCACACAAGTAAGACAGGACCAAGCTCTTGCACTAGCAAAACATCTTGTGAGTTATGATTTACCTATAATAATATTAGGTAAAAGTTTTAAACAAGGAGTTGATTTGACAGTAGGTAGTTATAGTATACTAGTTGGAGAATACTGTATAATGTTAGGTGCAAAAATACAATATGATGATGTGTTAAATAAACCTGCGGTTGTTTTGCTAGCTCACCCAAATAAAAAACTATTAGAAAAATATAAACCAGCAGAGGACAGTGTAATTGTTGATTTATGGAATCTTGGAATACCAAACGCTAAAGTATGGGGAAATAATTTACAATGAAACTTTTTGTTTATGGATGTAGTTTTAGTGATAGGTTTGGTGATACAACACATTGTTATGGTGATGTTTTATCAAAAAAATTAAACATCCCATATTCTCATTTTGGTGTTGCTAAATGTGGTAGTAACGATAGGATAATAAGATTACTTACACACGATGTAATAGAAAAAAATATTACACCAGATGACTTAGTTTTAATACAATATACAATTCCTCATCGTAAAGAATTTATTACTTGGATAGATCCCGAAGCAGTAGATGAGGTGCATGAAGCTGTAGACGACTATTACTTAATAAGATATAAATTTGAATGCCACAAATGGCACAGTAATAAAAAAATAAAAAGTTTTTTAAAACTTTATGATGAATATATGTCTGTGCAAAATTTTAATAATTATAACTTTAAATTAGAAAATATTAGACTACAGACTTTATTAGAACATTATAATATAAATGCTTGTATATTAGGACTATCTTGTTATGCTCCATTACCTGAAAATATGGATTATAGTATTCCATATTTTAAAGATAGGATATACTGGAACACAGAAATTGGTCAAGCAGACAATGAACGATATGCTCCAGATGACCCTTTACACCTTAGCAATAATGGACACACTATATTAGCTGAGCAGTTATATGATTGGTTAAAAGAAAAAGGACATATAAATGTCTGATACTGTAATTGTAGGAGCTGGAGCATTTAGCCATGCACACATTAGATGTTTACTCGAGTTAGGAGTAACTCAGTGTATAATAGCAAAGCAGTCCGAATGGACTGATGAACAAAAACATAAATTTACACAAGATCATCCACTTATGGCATTTACATTTGATAATAGTCCAAATGCTAAAGATAAAAATGTGCATATAGTTACACCCAGCAATAAACATGCCGAATTATTAAACAGATACAATACTTGGGCTAATAAAATTTTTGTAGAAAAACCCAGTGTGCTTTATAATAAACCCAGAGACTTTGACTATGCTAATTTAGTTACTGGAAAAATATACCAAAACGATTGGTTAGCTCAAATACAAAATCATAGAATAAACAAAGTCAAACCAAGTATAGTAAGTTTTACATACAATGTCAAGAACAAAGATGAAATAGATCATATTACTGAAATATGGAGTCATGTTTTAAACTTTATAAGCCAGTGGATAGAACCAGATTGCAAAATTGTAATACACAGTCAAAAATATAAAAAGAGAACTAGAAGTATTAATTGTATAATAAACAACGAACTTACATTGAATATTAATAGCACAAATGGGTTAGAGGAAAAAAGCAACTGGCATCTAAGCATAGACCAAGAACAATTCAACAGCAATCAGTTTGGAGGCAGTCTACTGGTAAATACATTAAATACTATGTTAACTAACAACACTCCACTTACTGATTGGTACAAGTCTAGTTGGTTAATTCATAGATTTAGATTGTTATCAAGTAAAGATATATTTGATAATCAATTTTTATCATACTATAGGAAATAGAATGGATATCGATGTAGACTATATCAAACAAAATGGCTATGCTGTTCTGCCAAATTTTTTAACAGAGCAAGAAGTAAAACAGCTACAAGACTTGTGTGATAACAGTCCAGTAGCAATGGGAGAAACTTGGCCAGGACAAGATGGAAAAACTGAATACTTACCAAACTTAGATCAAAAAGAATATATGCATTGGTGGAGTTATAATATGAGTGAACATGCTATTGTTCAGCAAGTAAAAGATAAAATTAAACCAATGGCTGACAAATGTTTCAATGGAGAGTTTGAACAACTAGGTGGAGACTTTAAAGTAACTAATCCCAACAGTGGCTATATGTATTGTCATTTTGATACACCTTACAGACATGATCGTTGGGCAAATGATTTTGGAGAAGATATCAAAGGCATGCAGTTTGGAATAGCACTAGATAAATTTGATGACGTAAGCGGCGGGACTAGGATACTACCAGGCAGTCATAAAAAAGTTTACCACAAGACAGATATGGATGCACGAAAGCATGACGAAGAATTTATACGTGATGGTATCACAATGGAACTAGAACCAGGTGGATTGTTTTGTTATCACAGTAGAACAATGCATAGCACTATGCCTAACAATAGCAATAAACCACGTAGGTTAATGTTGTTGTTGCATTTATGGAATGACCATACATTTAGGCAAGAGCTACAACAAGAAGAATCTAAATGCTAGACTTACGGGAAAACTTTAATAAAAATGGGTATGTTGTAGTAGAAAAATTACTAAATTATGATGAAACCTCTAGGCTACGGGATATATGTGATGCTATACCACAAGGTGTAAATGTAGACAGTGATGAATGGTGGACTGATTATGAACATCAATTGACCAATGAAGATAAATTTTTTTTAGATACAGTTGCACATAAACAAAAATATATTGCAGATATATTATTTGAAGGTAGTGAAAATTATTCCAGTGGAGTTGCTGGATTCAAAGTTACAATTCCTGGAGGAGGAAAACTTGCTCCGCATTTTGATACTCCTTACGATAAGCCCAAGTATTATAATGATTTTGGCTTTACTAAATGCATACAAGGATGTATACTAGTAGATAAGTTCGATCATACAAATGGCGGTACAATGATATGGCCTGGTAGCCAAACTCTAGCATTTGATTACGACAAAGTTTTAGCAGGAGACTATAACGAACAGTTTTTAGAAAATGGTGTGCCTGTAATTGCAGACGAAGGATCTTGTATGTTTTTCCATGCTAGAGTAATGCACAGCACAATGCCAAATAGATCGAAACAGCGTAGAAGATTAATGTTAAATTTACATCTGTCTACAAACAAAGAGTTTTTAAATGGATATTAAAAGAATAAAAAAACTAGACCCAGAAATTAATCCTATTACATTCAAAGACGGTAGAGGTATAATTCAAACTTATTATCCTGAACAATATAATGTAGTGGAGTGGAACTATATCGTAACACTTAAAGGTGCAGTCAGAGGACATCATTTTCACAAAGAGTTTGATGAATACATAATGTTTGTAGAAGGAGAGGGTGTGTATACAGAACTTACAGAAGGCAAAGAACTAGTAACGCCAGTTAGTGCTGGTGATTGTATATACTTGCCTATGCTAGTGCCTCATACATTTTATCCAACTGCTGACTGCAAAATGATTGCAATGATTACCAAACGTTGGAATGATTGCGATGAACCAATAACAAGGGTTGAAATAAAATGACAATTTTTTCCGCAGGGTGTAGTTTCAGTGACATATGGGAACCTGCGCATACTTCTTTTGGAAAAATAATAGCTAATAGACTTAACCAGGATTATAATAATGAAGCAGTAGAGTCAGGTTCATCAAACGACAGAATATTTAGAGTATTAACACAAAAAATTATAGATAAAGAAATAACAAGTAAAGATACAATTTTATTACAGTATACAGATACTATTAGAAGAGAATTTTGTAGTTGGATTAGACCTAATATTCCAGAACAATATGCAGAAAAATGGAATGATTATTGGTTGGTTAAATACTTTGGACAAGAAGAAAAACATTTATGGACAAAAGAAAATCCTCAATTTTATATTGACAAAAAAGATTTATTACAAGCACTATATGAATACCGTGTGTGGTTGGAAACAGAAGAATATGATTTTTATATTTTTAATCAAAGACATTTACATTTTCAAACTTTTTTAAGTTATCACAATATAAAAAATGTATATTTTCTATTATTAAATGTTTATTGTGACCATAAACAATATAATAATAAACCTTTGGATTATTTGACTGATTTTGAAAATAATGTATATGAAGACAGATCAATAGGTAAAACAGATGATGAATGCTACTCGCTTAATGATAGGCGACACTTGAATCAAAATGGGCATAATGTCCTTGCCGATAGAATTTATAAAAGGATAAACAAATGAAACGAATAGCAATAACAGGAGGTGCCGGCTACATAGGATGTAGACTTAGCGAATATTTTTTACGGCAAGGTTATACTGTTGACTGTATTGATTGGCTCAAGTGGGGTATTGAACCCATACTAAACATAGTGGACAACGATAACTTTCACTTACATTGTGTAGACATTTGCACACCCGAAGTTGAGCCTATACTTGCTAAAGCAGATATAATAATTCATCTCGCAGGTATTATAGGTTTTCCAGCATGCAATGCACAACCAGACCTTGCTTATAGAATTAATGTTGAAGGAACCAAGAGAGTTATTGAAGCAAGTGCAGGAAAACAGTTTGTATATGCTAGCACAGGAAGTGTGTATGGTGCTTTAGACAGTGTATGCACAGAACAAGCAGAAACTAATCCTATAAGCACATACAGTGTATACAAACTAGCAGGTGAACGTATGCTTGACGATAATGCTGTAATCATAAGACCTGCCACTGCATTTGGTGTTAGTAATAGATTACGTAACGATTTGTTGATAAACGACTTTGTGAGAAAGGCTTGCATGGGAGAACACATGGTGTTGTTCGAAGGACATTTTAAAAGAACATTTATAAGTATAAACGATTTAGTTAGATCGTTTGCATGGACTGTTGACAGATATGAGGAAATGCGTGGAGAGATTTGGAATGTGGGAGACGAAACTCTTAATCATACAAAATTAGAAATATGTGAAACTATACAAAAACATATACCTACTTGGACATATGAAAACAATACTACACTAGAACATGACCAGGATGGCAGAAACTATTTTGTTGATTATACTAAAATTAGAAACTTGGGATTTACAGCAAGTGAATCACTTGATCAAGGAATTAAAAATTTAATCAAAGTATATAAGGCAGTAATATGAAAATAGTATTAACAGGTGGTAGTGGATTCTTGTTAAGTAACTTACAACAAGATTACAAAGCAGATTATATTGCACCTAGAAGTAACCAAGTTGATTGGATAAAAGGCAAAGGTATAGATACTCTACCTATACAACCAGATGTGTTTGTTCACAGTGCTGCTATATATGGAGGTTTAGTGTTTAATCAACAATACCCAGAACGTATCTTGTTGGACAACATGCGTATGAGTATTAATGTATTTGATTATATACTAACAGCAAAGCCAAAGAAAGTTATCATAATAGGGAGTGCATGTAGCTACCCAGGAGGTGCTACAGGTAAACTAACAGAAGACATGATAGGCAGTGGAAGAATGGAAAAAACTGTCGAGCTATATGCAATGAATAAGTTATGGCAATTGGCTGCTAGTGAACGTTTGCTAACAAATTGGACACATCTAGTTCTTGCTAACATGTATGGTCAAAATGATCATTTAGATTTAGAAAAAGCACATGTAGTCGGAGCATTAATGAAAAAAATATCTACTGCAAAGCAAAACAATACCGATGTTCAATTGTTGGGAACAGGCGAAGCAATGCGTAGTTTAGTATATGTTAAAGATGTTTGTGCAGTTATAAATCAGTTTGCTACAAAAGATTTGCCAAATGGTGCATACAATGTTGGACACGACTCGGGTATTAGCATCAAGCAAATGGCAGAAACTATTGCAGATGTAGTGGGATTTACAGGCAATATATTGTGGGGAGATCCCAAAGATAACGGAGCAATGGTTAAAATACTAGACTATACAAAACTAGATACAGTATACCCTGATAGACCAAAAACAAGTTTACATGACGGACTTGTTGCTTCTAAAGAATATTACAATGGCTAACAATAGAATTCCAGTATGGATGTCAAACTTTAATCACACAGATGAAATATCTAATGATTGGATGATGTGGCACAATGGATATGACTGTGACCGTTTACAATTGTTTCTCAACAAAAACTATCCGGAAATGTTACAGTCTCAAACAATCAAAGACATATGCAGTCCGATGTTTCCATGTGAACTATCAAAAAATAATTTTGAGTTAATAGACTTAGAAAACAATAACAAACCCTATTACTATCCAATAGGTATCCAGTGGTGGGGTATGATTGATAACCTAATAGAAGAAACTGTGGTAATACCACAGACTATTATTGATCAAATTAAAAATCTTAAATCAAAAGTTTTGTTGTTCAACAATAGAGAACAATGGGGCAGTTCTTTTTGGATATCTATAATCGACAGGATAAAAAAAATATATCCTGTTCTTGATCAAGATGACTTTGTAGTAAGTTGTAACAATCCAGATTTAGATAACTTAAACAGCATACCTGTTATTAGTAATCAATGCATAGAACAATACACAGGCAATTGGAATAGTCACAATGATATGTGGAATGCTATTGAAAACAATATAAATCAAAAACAAAATAGACCTTACAAGTTTGTTTGTTTGATGCGTAGACCAAATGCTAGTAGATGGGCTATTAGTGCAGAACTCATGGAATATAGATTAAGAGGTGAATCTCTTATGAGTATGATACTAGACACACAAATGATAGAACAAAACGGGCCAGTGTTTGAAAAATTAGATATAGAATATTACAAATATGTTAGGTCTAGAACTATGGTTGACAACGAATTCACTATAGGCGATTATCAAAACGTTGGCAATACCTATCCTCATACTGTAGATAAACTGAGGAGACATCAGCAAGAATATCCTTTTTGGATACCAAATGATACCAATGCACTAACCAATCCCATACAAGATCCTAGTATACAAAAGTTCACACACAGTTACTTGCACATAGTAAGTGAAACAAGAGTAGAACCTAATCAGGGTGTATGTTTGAGTGAGAAAGTATTCAAACCAATATGGTATATGCAACCGTTTGTAGTTTTTGGCACACCTAACACACTACATGAATTAACTAACTTAGGATACAAAACATTTGATCCTTGGATAGATCAAACATACGATAGTATACCAGATATCACAGAGAGATTCTACACAGCAATACAAAGTGTTAAACAGTTCTGTAATCAGTCAGTGGATCAAATTAACAATCAAATGGTTGACATGTTGCCAACACTGATACACAATAAACAAGTATTAGCTGAATATCAAGTTAATACTGTAGATAAAGCCAAACAAGATTTGTGTAATTTTATTCACAATAAATAGATACATGCATAAAATTGTATTGGTTACTGGTGGGTTTGATCCACTACACAGCGGACACATAGAATATTTCAAGTCAGCTAAATTGTTAGGAGATCACCTAGCAGTTGGTGTCAACAGTGATGACTGGCTTGTTAGAAAAAAAGGCAAAGAGTTTATGTCATACAAAGACCGTTGCAACATAATAAAAGAGCTAAGTTGTGTTGACAGTATTGTTCCTGTTCTCAATGATGATAAGTTTGATGATGCAGGTGGTGCAATATTTCATTTGCTTTCTACAACAGGTAATGACACAAAGATAATAGTAGCCAACGGTGGAGACAGAGGACAAGGTAATGTTCCAGAACAAAAGACTTTTGATAATAATAGAAGAGTAGAATTTGTATATGGGGTTGGTGGCGATAGCAAAACAAACAGTAGTAGTTGGATACTTGACGAATGGAAAACACAAAAGACAGAACGCGAATGGGGACACTGGAGAGTTTTGGATCACAAACCAAATCAAGGATACAAAGTTAAGGAATTGGTTATATATCCTGGAAAAAGTTTAAGTGACCAAAGACATTTTAAAAGGTCAGAGCAATGGATTACACTGGAAGGTTGTGTAGACATGCAAACAGAATACAATGGATATGTAAACAACATACAATTGATACCCCATGGTTTGCCTTATGAAATTGGCAAACAGGTATGGCATAAAGCTAGTAATCCAGGAACTGTAAATGCACATGTGCTTGAGATACAATGGGGCACAGAATGTGTTGAAGAAGACATAGAAAGAAAATGATAAAAACCATAATATTTGATTTTGATGGTACATTAGCAGATTGCAAACAACTTCATCAAGACGCATTCCGTAGAGCAGTAAAACAAGTATGTCCTCAAGCTGATTATGATAACGAGGATGTAGAAGGCAGACCAACTAGAGACAAGATAAGAATACTACACACAATGGGTTATGAATTCAATGGAAATAAACTCAATGAAATCAAACAATCAATAACACAGGAAAACTTATCTAAATACATAACATATAATCCCAAGTTAGAAAAAGAGTTACAACGACTATCTCACAAATACAAATTGTGTTTGTCTACAAATGCTACAGAAGTTTTTATACACAAAAGTTTAGAGTTGATGAAAATCAAACAGTATTTGATTAAAATAAATACAGCTACAGACTTTCCAGCGAAACCTGATCCTGTAACATTTTTTAACTGTATGGAATATACAAATAGCAATCCACAAAACACTGCTATATTTGAAGACAGCTTAGTTGGAATACAATGCGCTCGTGCAACAGGAGCTCACGTAGTGGAAGTAGAAAACGTAAGTGATACTATAGAAAAACTAAAGGATTTCTAACATGAAGTTTATAATGCCAATGGCAGGACTAGGTAACAGGGTTGACAATAAAGTTAAACCATTGATAGATATAAATGGTGTTCCCATGTTTGTCCATTCAGCAAGATGCGCACAATACGAATTCTCAGATTACATATTCATAGTTAGAAAAGAACACAACTTGGAATCTGCAATCAAGGATTACTATCCCAATGCACACATAATAGAAATAGATTACACTACACAAGGCACAGCATGCACACTGATGTTGGCCAAACAACACTGGCAAGATGGAAGCAGTATATTTGTAATGAATTGCGATCAACATGTTGAATACACAGGTGATTGGAGTTGGACCAAATGGGATGGTGCTATAGCTTGTTTTGATTGTCCAGAAAGAGATCCAAAATGGAGCTATGCACAAACCAATAGAGCAGGCTTTGTAACACGTGTAGCTGAAAAAGATCCCATAAGCGAACTAGCGACAGTGGGTTGGTATTACTGGCGAGACGGTAGACAGTTTGAGCAAAGTGTTGTTGACATGATGGCAGCCAACGACAGAATCAATGATGAGTTTTATACATGTCCATCTTACAACTATTTGCTCAAGCAAGGATGCAAAGTATCAACATACACAGTTGACAAGATGATGGGAATTGGAACACAGGAGGACTTGAATGAATTTTATAGCACATAGAGGAAATCTAGAAGGTCCTAATAGTCCATATGAAAATCAATTTGATTATTTGAAGAATGCATTTGATGCATGCGGTAGAGTTGAAGTAGATATACAAACCCACAACGGTGAATTATATTTAGGTCATGATGATCCTCAAGAACTAGTAACACACAACATAGTAGAGTTTTTAAAAAGACCTGGTGTGTATTGTCACAGCAAAGATACAACAAGCATACCCAAGTTGCTCACACACGAATGCCACACATTCTTTCACCAAACTGATCCAGTTGTGTTTACCAGCAGAGGTTTCATATGGTGTTTTCCTGGTGTATATGTATCAGATATACAGAAAAGTATATGGTTAGACATGTATTGGAAACCTCTACCACAGGAGATGAAACGTAGTTGCTTTGCAGTATGTGGAGACTTTTGGGAACCATATAGATAATGCACAGCGTAATCAAAGACATTGAGTTTGAACTCAACACTATATGCAATAGCTTTTGTCCTATTTGCAGTAGGTATCAAAACCACAATGGTGAATTATGGTTGAACCCACATCTTAAGATCAATAGACAATTGGAATTTGATCTCATACGCAAAGTTTTTGATACAACAGAAAGATGGGCAGATGATCTAAACATAAACCTCATAGGAACAGCAGGCGAACCAGCATTGCATCCACAGTTCTTAGATATAGTTAGGTATCTACGTGACAAGTTTCCAGAAGCATTTATAAACATACACACAAATGGTGGTTGCAGGAATCCAAAGTTCTGGACTGAATTGGGAACCATATTAGATGGAACATCACACAATGTAAGTTTCAGCATAGACGGATTGGAAGATACACATGGAATATATCGTATAGGAGTTGATTATCACAAAGCAGTAAAGCACTTGTCCAGTTTCCTAGAAGGTGGCGGAAAGGGAATATGGAAGTTCATACAGTTTGATTGGAATCAGCATCAAGTGGAAGAAGCTCGTAGTAGAGCTAAAGCAATGGGTTGTCATAGGTTCCAGGTCAGCACCAATGTGTGCGATGATAGATTCACAAATGAGATCATGAGTGCAGCACAAAACAAGATAAACAAGTTTAAGTTTGCACCAGGTGATTGGGATGCAGGACACTTAGAACCTGTAGAGTGGGACAACATAGATACCAAATGTTTGACAGAACAGGGTATATTCATAGACATAGAAGGTAGAATACTTCCTTGCTGTATGTATTATAGTGGCAGTATATTTGCAGGAACCAAGCAGGTATTCAAACAGATCATGTATAGCAAACACAAGGATTGGAATTCAGTTCACTTGCACGACACTGAAACTATACTAAAGCATCCTTGGTGGATAGATCTCAAACGCAGCTTTGGCAAGGAACCCAATTACCTATGCCAAATGAATTGTGGTCGTTGTGGAGATGAACGTGCTAATTATGATGTAGACTTTGATGAGGAAGAGTTTGAGCATGAAACTTGATGATGTGTGGGATATACTCAGTGAATGGCGCAAAGAACGTAAACGTCACAGTGACAAAACATTCCGTGAATGGCTAAAGCACGTGGGAGGTCTATGGACCAGCAAAGAAGAATGGGCCAAGCTGGGCAAACTTGAAACATGGAAACAGCCTGCCAAAGACACAGGCAAGAAGATTGGCAAACTAATTGTGGTTCAGACATTGACTGTGATTGTTATAATAGTAATTGCAAGTTTGGGACTGTTATGAAGATACTGATTATAACCAGCAATAGAAGTGGAAGCACATACCTATACCAAAGTCTCATGGAGTATGTTGCTCCTAAACAGAAAATCATAGACAACGGTCACACAATAGAGTTCAACGAAGCAATCAGCGAAGATTGGAGTTTACTGAGAAACAAAAATAATGTTGCACATGTTCTCTCATATCCCAATTGGGTAATAAAGATACTGGTAGAAGACATAAACAATGATAGATGTGGTCTCATGTGGGATTTATACAAACAGTGTGATATTGCTGTAAAACTAACACGCAACAGATATGAAAGAACCATAAGTCGAATGTTGGCAAAAATAGATGACAATTGGGATTACAAAGGTGTTGTTGACACAAAGGATTGGGTTGTAGACTATGATACAATAGTCAAGGAAGTGGACTTTACCAATATTTCTTCACAGCAATTATTCAGTATGCCAGCAGATCTAGTAATAGACTACAAACAACTGGATTACCCTAGACAGATTTACGGTTTGGTAACAGGAGAAGACATCAACAAACTGATACCAATACAACCTCCAATAAAACAGAATACAATTGTGCTTGAATGGGATCAAATAAAAGATATTGAATCTAAAATAAACCATGCACTCAAACACACACTTCTAGCTCCTAGTTGGGGTGAAGAGATGGATTACGATAGATATTTGGGCAAACAATAATGCAACCATCGGTATACAGCGAAGAATTCATACAGTATGTGAGAAACAGCAACGCAGACAACAACACACTCAGTAGAACAGTGTGGCACAGAGATGATGCATACACAAAGATATACATAGGAAAGAACATAGTTCAACAGAGAAATAGAAACTATTTTCAAGAACGTTGGAACAATCTAAGCAGTGGCATTGATGATGTGGTCAACAAATTAAACACAGTAGATCCAGGTATAATACAAGATTATGTATACAGAGACAACTACTATTTAGAAACTGTGAGTCCTGCCATAAATCCTGTGTATAGATTGCACAGACAACCTTTGATTGATCGTGTGGGCGGAATACACAACTATATCCGATATTTCATAGACACAGTGGGTGCTAGAGCTGAAAAGTTGCAACCCTACACATACGACGACTACAATCATGAAAACATAATGGTGGATCAAAAACTCGAATTCACTTGTATAGACTTTGATGATGTGTTTATCAGCAGTGTAAACAAATGCCCCAAAAGCGTATGGGACAAGATCAAAAGCAAAATGATGAGTGATTGGTATATAAATCAAACATATCACAACACCAACATCGTTGACACTTGGGATGAATACCTATACAGTGTATACGGAGACATACCCAGAGAATATGATCAACAATGGGATAAATGATGCAACACCCACCTTACAGAGTATTCATACACTATGCAGGACTGAGCCCTCCTACATGGATACACAATTACCTCACAGAAAACATCAGTGAAATGGGAGATGCTTGGTGGTGTCAGTGTGTGACAGACACATGGGATACTAACACAAACTGTTATTACTTTGAATGTCACACCACAGGACAACAGTTTGAGATGCTTGCAAAACTGAGAGGATGTGATTGCTTGTTTAAAAAGACTACAGTATGAGAACGGCGAAGCCTTTTTTAAAAAATTTTTTACCAGGGTTATTTTGTGAGTTTATAAAGTCTACTGTGATATCACGAAGTCGGCTTTTAAATTTTTTTCAGCGTTACTATACAGTAAACACAGCGTAAACAGCAAAGTGTGCGTAAACGGTGCTGAACAAAAATACCACACTAGATATAGTGTATACTACCACCTTAAGACACCTTAATTGACATACATACAGTATCACAAACTGTTCTCCTACAGTAACTAAATACTGCTAACAAGGAGCAGTCACATGGATGAATTTGAACGACAGAAGCGTATACTGGAAACTATCAAACGTTGTCAAAGGAATTGGGAACACATCGACATACCTGAACAACACATTGATCATTTTATACACATAGCAACAAATTCACCCAGCAAACAATACGAAGCATACTTTAACTTGTATGTGATAACCAATCAAGACATGATCCAAGATCTATTGGAATACACATGGGGCTTTACACACAACATAAATGCACAAACAAGCACCAGTGAAGTTCCTGTTAGTGTGCGTAATCCACAAGTGGGTGCCAGTGCATACATGCTGTGGACACAGAAGTTTCCCGAAAACACACTACGTAACTTTGAATATGACGGTGTAAACAAAGACAATCAAGTGTTCACACGCAGAGACAATGCATTTACTAGTATAGGTATAAGCATGGCATTGGTAAGCTATAGTGCAGCCAGCTTGGGGTACGAAACTGCTTACAACAAGAATCACAACAAACCAGGCAAAGAAGGCTATTGGGAAGACACACTGGGTATAAATCCTGATGTAGAGGAAATAGCTTTTGGACTGGGTATAGGAAGGGCTCAAAAGGATAGACCACACTATGAGAGTGATGAAACACATATGATGGTGGGCTGGCCTAACCCAGAGATAATAGACATAAGAAACACACGTGAATACACATACAATGATAAAACATACAGTGTAATGCCAGAAATAACATATCCTAGCTTTAGTGTTAAAGAACGTAGCATACAGCTAAAGAGGTTTGATTAGCATAGTCACTGACGTTCCTATGTGCGCAGCGGGAAAAAATCCCTAGCGCAATTTTTTTTATATACAGTGTAGTGAGAAAATTACTGTATAGCGTGAACCAAACCAGTTGTATAGCGTGGAACCAAAAGTGGAAACCGGTCTATAGTGTAGCATGGCAAAAAATATAGTGCGCCGTTGCCACCTGGCCTAAGTCATTGATATCATTGAGTTTTGTCATTAGAGACCAGTCTTTTTTGAAAACTTCAAATTATTTTATAACCCTTTGAAATCATTGAAAACTTTTCAAGACATTTCGGTTGACAAC
>CEWG01047455.1_pt1 | contig 15784 bp, 10 predicted proteins | sample 361411 | NCBI WGS metagenome assembly CEWG01 (sample SAMEA2622173, study PRJEB7988) | marine metagenome | biome: marine biome (ENVO:00000447); feature: surface water layer (ENVO:00002042); material: "saline water (ENVO:00002010), including plankton (ENVO:xxxxxxxx)" | depth 5 m | reverse complement strand
GATTCATCAGGTAACTTACAAGCTAATAGTTTTCTCTATACACCAAGCACACCTAGTGACTGGAGCGGCACTGCTCCAACAACTATTGAATCAGCGATTGATAGACTAGCTACACTTGTAAAAGCACTAAACAGTGGCACAGGAGCATAATGTAATAACATGTCAATAAATTTTCCTACAAATCCGGTTAATGGACAGACATTCGTAGCACTAGGCAGAGGTTGGCAATATAACTCGACTGCACTTGCTTGGGAAGCATTGATTCGTGTTAACACTGCATTCAGCAGTGATGACATTACTGAAGGTACAACGAACCTCTATCAAAATCCTGAAAACATTCAAGATGAAGTAAACAACTTATTAGTAGCCGGGTCGAATATTACACTTACATACAATGATGTTGCTAATACTCTTACCATTGATAGTGCCGGCGGTGGAGGTGGCGGTGGAGGTGGCGGTTCACCTTTTAGTACTGATCTCCTACCAGATACAACAAATTTGAGAGATATTGGTAGTACTAGTAAAAAGTGGAAAGACTTGCATATGGCAGGTGATGCAGTCATCGATGGTACTTTGACCGTTAACGGAACAACAACCACTATAAATAGTACCCAATTAGACATAGATGACCTTAATATCACTATAGCTAGTGGTGCAGGTTCGTCAGCCGCGGCAAACGGCGCAGGCATCACAGTTGATGGTGCAAATGCAACTTTAACATATACAAGTTCAAATGATAGATGGAATTTTAATAAAGACCTAGTAGTTAATACAGTACATGGTAATGTAACTGGACAAGTCAGTGACATCAGTAATTTTTCAACAAGTAATCTAACAGAAGGCACAAATTTATATTATACAGATGCTAGAGCACAAGCAATTTCAATTAATAATATTGTAGAAGACACCACTCCACAGCTAGGTGGTAATTTAGAATCAAATGGATATCAAATCCAAATGGCTGACAATAATAAAATTGCACTTGGTACTGGCGAAAGAGGATATTTACAGCATACTGGTGCCAGTGGCAAGTTATTACTTTTCAGTACTGTTGGTGGCATTGATATTAGAACCACTGCTGATAATGAAACTATTGCAATCAGTTCAGATAATAGTAGTGGTGGTATAGCCAACTATTTTGTAGCAGACGGTTCGACTGGTGAAAGTTTGTTATATTATTATGGTAATGAAAGATTAAAGACTGGCTCGGGTGGCATTACAGTAACAGGCACAGTAAATGGTCATACTATTCCAGGTGGAACAGGAACACTAGCACTTTTGAGTGATATATCAAGTGGCGGCATATCTAACTTAGTAGAAGACACAACTCCACAATTAGGAGGTGACTTAGACACCAATGGTAATCATATTAACTTTGGTGATGGTAACAGAGCTAAATTTGGTGTAGGCTCTGATATGCAAATATATCACAGTGGAGTAGATAGTATTATTGAAGATACAGGAACAGGTAGCATTATTATTCGTTCAGGTACAACATATATTCAAAATGCCGCAGGTACTAAAACAAGTATACAAACTAATGCTGGTGCAGGACAAACTTTATATTTTAATGATAGTCCAAAATTTGTTACAAGTACTAGTGGTGTAGATATTACAGGTAATGTGAATTTAGATAGTGGAGGTGTTAGACATACTTTTACTGTTTCGTCCAGTGGAGCAAGTGCATATGTATTCAGTGATACTTCAGGAATATATTTTCCAACAAATGCAAACAATCCTGATTTGTATTTAAAAAGAGGAGACATCTATAGATTTTCAGTAAATGCAAGTGGACATCCTTTTTATATTAAAACAGTAGCAGGAGCCGGAACCAGTAATCAGTATACCACTGGGGTTTCAGGTAATGGAACACAAGTAGGAGACATTACATTTAAAGTTCCAATGAATGCACCTGATACACTTTATTATCAGTGTGGAGCTCACAGTTCTATGGTTGGAACTATTAACATTATGGGTGCTGGGGGCGGCGGAGCAAGTACCGGTGATATAAGTTTTAATGCAAGTACACTTAGCAGTAGTGGTAGCACAATTACATTAGATGATAACGTAACAGTAACTGGTACATTAACTAGTTCACAAGCTGGTGCTCCGATAATTACCAGTGCAAGTACTATTACATTGCAAGCCGCAACTAGCGGTAGAGTAAACATAAGTCAAAGTCCATTGAGATTATATAATGTATCAACAACAAATAGAAATTCAATAACAGCCGCTGACGGCGACATGATTTATAATACCACTACAAACAAAGCTCAAGTTTTTGCAAATGGTAGCTGGGTAGATTTACATTGATAGGATATACATATGGCAACAAGTAAGAATTTTGAATTAGGTAGTTTTGCAGGAAATGTAGATCACAATCCTGCAAATGGTGATACAACTATTACTAATAATGTTATTTTAACTGGAGAGTTAAGAGGTCCAAGTACACTAGTCTTAGATCCAGCCGCTATTGGAGATGCGACTGGCACAGTACAAATTAAAGGTGATTTACAAGTAGACGGAACACAAACTATTATTAACAGTACTACACTTGATGTAGATGATCTTAATATTACAATAGCTAAAGGAGCCGCCAATGCACTAGCGGCAAACGGAGCCGGACTAACTGTAGATGGAGCAAGTGCTACATTTACATACGATAGTACCGCTGATGAATGGCAGATGAACAAGCCATTGAATGCTACTATTAGAAATATGAGTATCGATCATTTAGTTGATGTTGACATAACAACTTCTGCACCCACAAATGGACAAACTATTGTATGGGATGGAGCTAAATTTGTACCCGGAGATAGCTTTAGTCAAGCAGACTTTAATACAGCTTTTGGTGCTAAAAATGTTGGAGATTTAAATGATGTTACAACAACTGGTGTTACAAATGGTCAGGTTTTAGTTTATAACGCAACAACAAATATATTTGAACCTGGAACTGTTAGCGGTGGTGGCGGAGGAGGCGGAACCGGTTTGTTTGCCTTACTAGATTTTTAATAAATAACTATAACATACAAGGAAGACCATGGCGGCATTTACGACATATAAAACAGCAAATATCAACACTACTACTGGTACAACTCTAGTAACTTGTGGTACTGGACAACACTTTTTACACAGTGCATATGTCACAAATACCGAAGGCAGTGCATTGCCTATTACATTAGAAATAGTACATGCTGATACAACTGTGACACATGTTGCTCACAAGTTGAAAATCTTTCCCAATGAAACAGTGGACTTGGTGTCTCAAAACAAAATATACTTACTAAATGGAGATGCCTTAAAAGTTAAAGCAGACAGAGCGAGTGCTTTTACTGTAACAGTCAGCTTATTAGACCAGGCGATATAAAATGACAATAAACAATTCAAGAACAGATAGTACAGGCGGAATATACGAAGGAACACAATACGGAGATAAGACATTTTATGGTTTCAGATTAAATAATCAAACTGGAGATTTAACAGTTGAAGTTATAGATGCAAATGATACAGATCCAATTAAAATTCCTGACACAATATATCCAATAGCAGATCCAAATGATTATAAACATTGGTTCTGGAGTATCGATGCTATCGAGTTTGACATTGATAATAAAGGTCATTTAAGGATGAAGTTCCTATCATGAACACTGGCATAAATATAATTAGTAAAATTAAAGACAGGACGCAATAAATGGCTACAATTTTAGACCTTGGAAAACTTAGATTTCATTTTGCAGGCGAGTATGACGCCGCAACTGAATATGAAATGAATGACGTTGTTAAGTACGGTGGTAACGTTTATGTATATGCTAACGTAGTTAAAACAACAGGTAACATACCAACTACAGTTGCATATTGGACACTTATGATAGAAGGGTTCAAATTTAGAGATGTTTGGGATAGTGCAACACAGTATAGAGTCGGAGACGGCGTAACACACGGTGGTAAAGTATATATTTGTATTTTAGACAGCCAAGGTCATACACCACCTAATGCAGTTTACTGGAGCCAATTTGCAGATGGTTTACAATGGGAAGGTACATTTGGTATCTCTCTTGCATACCAAAGAAATGATCTTGTCAAGTACGGTTCACAGGTCTATATTGCAAAACAAGACACAACCGGAAACCTACCAACTGATAATGTGTATTGGGATCAGTTTGTAGAAGGTATTAGTGCAGAAGGTGTTTACAATGCCGCGACTGCATATGTTCCAGGAGACTTAGTTGCTTATGGTGCTAACATTTATAAATGTATTCAGAATAGTACAGGCAACACTCCAACTAATGTATCTTATTGGGAATTATTCACTACAGGAAATAAATTTAGAGGTATATGGGCAAGTGCAACACCATACTTTATTGGAGAAACAGTAAGATATGGTGGTAATGTTTATAAAGCAAAACAAGACAATGTTAATAAACAACCAGACCTTAATGCAAGTGATTGGGAAGAATTTAGTACAGGTGTAAACAGTAGAGGCGACTGGCAAACTGCCGTTGATTATGGTATCAACGATGTTGTAGTATATGGTGGTAATACATATATTGTGTTAGTTGGACACACATCAGGAACTTTTGCAACTGATTTAGCCGCAGGCAAATGGCAGAAATTTAATAGTGGTGTACGCTATATGGGCATATGGACCACAGGTACAGCATACATAAAAGATGATATTGTAAAAAATAGTGTTAGTACATATATTTGTAAGGTAGATCACACTGCTGGCGCAGACTTCTTTATAGATTTGAATACAAACAATTATTGGGAAGAGTTTGTTGCAGGTGCTAGTTATGTGCTTCCAAACACAGCTGGTAATGCTGGTAAGTATCTACAAACACCAGACGGAGCAACATACAGTTGGCAGTTTAGTGGTGAAAATGACAAAATTTATTATGTCAGTGAAGATTCAACTAGTAGTGCTGATGATGTAAATCACGGTGCGGCAATTGACTATGCGTTTGCTAGTGTTAGATATGCATGTGATTATATTACTGCTGACGTAATCAACAGAACACCAGCTACAATTTTTATCAAAGACGGAACTTATAATGAAGTTCTGCCTATTCACATTCCACCGAATACAACTATTGTTGGTGACGGACAGCGTAACTGTATTATTCAGCCAGCCGCTGGTAATGGAGATAACGGTATACCTAACAACGAAGAAACAATGTTCTATGTGAACACTGGTACAATGATTGAAGGTATAATTTGTAAAGGACTAACAGGATTTAGTATTGGTACTCCAGGAGATCCAACAAGTGCAACAGTAAAAGGTTGTTATTTTAGACTAGAACCAGGTGCTACAATACTTAAATCACCGTACATCAAAGAATCAAGTGCGTTCTCAACAGGAGGTGTTGGTGCTATTATTGATGGATCAGTTGTTGCCGCAGGCACAGCGGGCAGTATGGTGTTTCACACATTTACACAAGTACATGACGGTGGTATAGGTTTTTGGGTAAAAGACAACGGATTGAGCGAGATTGTTTCTTGCTTTACTTACTACTGTGATTACGGATACGCAACAACAGGCGGCGGTAAGATTCGTGCATTGAACGGAAACAACAGTTATGGTACTTACGGTGCGTTAAGTGCTGGTTTTGATCAAAATGAAAAACCAGCAGATGGCTATTTCTACGGAGACACAGTAACATATGATGCTACTACACTTAATACATCTGAAGGATTTACAGTTAATGACACATTAACGTTTGGTGGTGTTGACACAACAGGTGTAATTACGGCACTATCAAATACACAGCAAATGACACTTACTACTCAATTAGATGCCACAGTATCAGCAGTAACACAAGCTAACCCAGCTAGTGTAACAGCTACAGCTCACGGATTTACTACAGGTGACAGTATTGGTTTTGCAAGTGTTGTAGGTATGACAGAACTTAATGGTAACAGCTACACAATTACAGTAGTAGATGCAAATACATTTACGTTAGATTCAACAGATAGTTCAGCCTTTACAGCATATGCTAGTGGCGGTACAGCAACAAAAGGTGGTCCGCATGGACTAAATGAAGGCGATGCAATTACTTTTACAGGCGTTACTCCTAATGCATGGCAAAAAACACTTGGAAGTCATGGAACAGCAACTATGTATAATAGAACATGGTATGCAGATGTAGTTGATACAACGAATTTTAGAGTGTGTAGCAATCCAGACTTAACAAACTATGTAGATAGTAGATCAATTAATGGTTGGGGTATTGTTACTGAAACAATCAGTGATGCTACAAGAAGTAATCCTGTTATTCTAACAATGACAGGACATGGATATGCAAACGGAGATGTAGTTCAACAAGTAACAGGCGTTCAGGGTATGGTACAACTTAATGGTAACAGTTATTATGCAAACAATGTCACAGCAAACAGTGTAGAACTATATAGTGATGCTGGACTTACTACTACAGTCGACGGTACTGGATTTAGTGCATATACTAGTGGAGGTACTGCTGAAAGAGTTTTAACAGGTACTGCACTCACAGCGGCAGGATTTACAAGATATCTGAATACTCAAGCTACAGTTGCAAATATTCAAACTAACATACAACCAGCAACAAATCATAGACTAGTTATTAATAAAACCAAAAGAGGCTATACAGGACAGACTTTTAAAGTAAGCGTACAAAATACAGGCGAAGGCAATAGATATGCCTTCAATGGTGAAGAATTAGGTTCATTTGAAATGGACACAAAACATAGACTGTATATCTTTGAACAGAATGATATATCAAATAATGGACATCCTTTGTATTTCAGCGAAACACAAGATGGAACACACAATGGTGGATCAGAATATAATCCTACCAAAGATGCCGCAACTGGACTTACTGGTACGGCTGTTGAATACTACCTAGATGGGGTAAAGCAAAATACTCTAGCTGATTACAACACAGGATTTAATGCCGCAACCCAGCGAGAAGTTTGGATTGTAGGTGCAGTGCCTGCCAGCGGAAAATTATATTCCGTATGCTACAATCACGCAGGAATGGGCGGCGGAACTGGATATACTGCTACTAATGCAACATATGATGCCTCAAGTGGAATTTTAGAAGCTACTATAGGAACACACAGTTTGGCAGTAGGACACAATGTTGAAATCGCACAAGATAGCATTACATTTACTTGTTCTCAAGATGCAAATGCAACAAATCACACATATCCAAGGTCAACAGACCCTGCTAAAGCAAGTGTATTTGTGAAAATTATTGCAAAAACATCAACAACAATTACAGTAAATGTTGGAGCTTCACCTACTGGACAACAATATGCACACACATTTGTAAGTGCGGTATCCAATGGTATTAACACAAGTGCAAGTAATAAACCAACTATTGTATACAGAACTACTACACAACATAGTACAGATGCCGCTTATTGGGAAAGATATAGTGGACCTTATAAATCATCAACTACTGTTGGTAATGCAGTTACTATCACAGCACAGGACGGACAGTTTGCAACAACTGCCTCTGCTGAAGCAAACTTAGGTCAACATGGATTTAGTTTGGTTCTTGCAGGACTATCAGAAGAACCAAGACCAGGTGCAAGTATAGAATTTGTAACAGGTCCAACATATAATCCAACTGATAATGTAGATTTAACCAGGACACTAAACACTGGTGCAGATGCAGTAAGTTATATTATTACTGGAGTATCAGGATACACAGCAAGCAACGATCCTACAATACTAAGCACATGTACAGTTACCCTTGCTACTGAAAAACCAAAAACTAGTCATACTTTCTACGGACAAAAGTTTAAAATTAGATACAAGTATAGTCAAACACGATTGACTGGTCACGACTTCCTAAGTATTGGTACTGGCGGTAGAGCTTCAACAAATTATCCTGGAGAACCAACACAACAGGCTTCACAAGGTAATGAAGTTACAGAGAACTATCCAGGTCGTGTTTACTTTGTAAGTACAGACCAAGATGGTAACTTTAGAGTTGGTAACTACTTTAGGGTTGACCAATCAACTGGTAGAGCTACATTGGATGCAAGTGCATTTGACCTAGCAGGTCTGACAAGTTTGAGATTGGGTAGCATCGGTGCTCAGTTAGGTGAAAGCATTAACGAATTTAGTAGTGACAACACACTTAGTGGTAACAGCAATACAGCGGTTCCAACAGAGCAAGCGGTTAAGGGTTATGTTGATACAAAAACTGATACAGCAATCGCGGCGGCTAACAATGCACTATTGACCAAAGCATTTAACAGTACTAATACTACTAGAAATGGTTCAGGACAACTAACTGGTGCTATAAATGAAAGTGTAACATATTCTAATATTGTATACACAGGAAACAATATTACAGCTTATAGAGAAACTTCTAGTAACGGAACGGTTAAAGACATAGCAATAACTTATGATTCATCAGGGAAGGCAACTATAGTTACTTCGACTTAGGATCGTAATAAATATAAAGAACAGGAAGATTAGAAAAAATGGCAGACGTACTACTACATAATACATTAATAGATCAGGCAGAAGCACATAAAGCGGCTTCCTCTAAAATAGATTACGAAGGCATATTAGGAAAAACACTCCGTGCCAGAGTTATAGAAATTATTAATGCTAACCAAACAACCACTGCTCCTTATTACACAGGTAGTGGCGGTGGTAGTACCCGATATATTTGTGATTTGTCAGATGCGTGTAAAATGATGTGGTGTACTTGTAACTTTGCAGGTAGTGGATATTACTGTAGCGTTCAATGTGCCGCAGATGGCGACAATGTATGGACAGATGGAAGCGTATTAAGTTCGGCTGTCTCTGAATTGACAATGTCACAAATGAGAGCTTTCATACTAAATTTAGATACTGGTGATAAAGTTTTAACTAAAATTTATGATACTTCAACTACACAAGTTGAAAAAGATATATATGCGGCTTATATAAGTGCAAGAAGAGATTATACAGCAGACGCTACTATTTTACCAAACTGGTATAATACACCAGTAGGATCAGGCGGTGCAACTGAAACTCAAGGTCAAAGACTAAGTGAAACAGATTATATAAAAGTTTGTGCCAGTAACTGGAAATACGGATACGGACCTGCCACTTGTACATGGACTGTACCAGCTAACGCAATTTGTGCAAAATTTCAAGTTTGGGGTGCAGGTATTGGTACTAATAGTGCATGTTGTTGTGGAGGCGGTCAGTTTGGCGCAACAGGTGCATATAGTGAAATGACAATTAAAGTTACACCAGGCGATACATACACAGCATGTGCTGGTTGTAGTTGTAGTAGGTACTGTTGTTCAAATAGTACACCCGGCGAAGGTTGCGCCAGTGGCGTAACAGGTAATGGTATTTGTTGTTTAAACGCAGACGGCGCACGTTGTTACAATGGTAACTGTTACGAAATGAATAGATATAGAGTTGGTTGTAGTGGATTTCCGGGCGGTGAATGTAGAAGATTTCAAAATCCATACTGTACAACTTCAGGGCCATGTTATTGTAGTTATAGCGAATATTGTTTCGAAAACAGTTGTAGTACTTGTGGTGTTGTACCAGTATATCCGGGTTGTTGTTGGATTAGATGGTGTAGTTGTGCAACTACAGCATGTGATATCTCAGGCAAAACTGGTCCTTGTAGGGGACACTTTGGAATACATGGCGGAGGTTGCTTAGATACAAACAACTATGGGTGGCACAGTAGACCACCAGTTTTAAATGCTGATACCGGAAGTATGTTAAGCAGAAGCTGTGGTTGTAATATACAAACGTTCACCAGTGGAACATGTTGTGGAGGATGTTCTTATAGAAACTATGGAAGTCATCCAGGACAAGGCGGACACGGAACACACATGATGGGTGGAGCTACTAGTCACCAAGGAGATACTGGAAGATCCGGATTGGTTCAGATATCATGGATAAAATCTTAATAATGAATAAAGTTAAAGGAATGGACAAAAAATGGCAGACTTAATAGTACAAAATGCATCTGAAAAAGTTAAAAACGCTATTGCGGCGGCATCTGCAAATATAAATTACGCAGATATGCTAGGAATGAGTCTATCAGCATATTTAAAACAGCATATAGAAGCAAACGCAAGTGATGGAGTTTATACCAGTGCTAGTGCCGCGTCTTTTGCTATATGTGATTTGTCAGATAAATGTTTAATATCTTGGTGTCAGTGTTCTTATGCAGGCAGTGGTCAAAACTGTACTTGTACATATCAAACCAATAGTATATGGAACGCCGGCAACGTATTAGCGGCAGGCGCAGTAACAATTACTCAGAGTGATATCCTCAATAAATTTAATGCTCAATCACCTAAAGTACTTGCAAAAATTTATCTAATAGATAATGCCGCGGTGCAACTAGCATACTATTATGCATGGTTAGGTCTAAAAGATGATTTTGTAGCTGATGCTAATGCTACTGTATTAGAAAATTGGTACGGAGTTTCTGCGGGTGGCGGCTCAAATGTGCAAGGTAAAAGACTTAGTGACTCAAACTATTTAAAAGTTTGTGCTACCAACTGGAAATATGGATATGGACCTACCACTTGTACATGGACTGTGCCAGCTGGTGCTTCAACTGCAAAATTTCAAGCATGGGGTGCTGGTAAAGGAACTAATCCAGCTTGTTGCTGTGGTGGTGCTCCATTTGGAATGACTGGTGCATATAGTGAAATAGTAATTAAAGTTACACCTGGTGATACATACACAGTTTGTGCTGGATGTAGTTGTAGCAAATATTGTTGTTCAAATAATGAACCAGGAAGAGGTTGTGCTAGTGGCGTAACAGGACCTGGTATTTGTTGCTTTAATGCAGATGGTGCTCACCAAAATGGTGGTAACTGTGGTGCTTTAAATATGCTTCGTGTAAACTTTGGAGCAGGAGGTGCCTGCAGAAGATTCCAAAATCCATGGTGTACAGATTCAGGACCATGTTGGTGTAGTTACAGCGAGTATTGTTTTGACAATAGTTGTGCAACTTGTGGACAAGTTCCAGTTGCTCCTGATTGTTGTAATCAAAACTATTGTAGTTGTGCAACTTCAGCTTGTAAAGAAGTAGATGGCATATGCTATGGACACAGAGGTATTGTTGGTGGTGGTTGTTTAGATACAAACAACTATGGCTGGCATGCTCGTCCGCCAATTATTGACGCTGACGATGGATCACATTGGGATTGTACTCAAGGTTGTTACTGTGCAAGTTTCTCTAGTAACTGTTGTTGTGGAGGCTGTAACGGCAAAGACTGGGATTGGCATCCAGGACATGGTGGTTCTTATACACATGTTATGGGCGGTAATAATACACATAAAGCTGATACCGGCAGAGCTGGAATGGTACAGATCTCATGGACATAAATACAAGTAGAACAAACAATATTAATATTGTAAAAGGATTGAAATAAAATGGCAGATATTGAACAAGAATATACTTTTAAAATTCCGGATGAAATGTTCATTAATGACTTTTCCGGAAACAAAACACATACCTTTACTTACAAAGGTCCTGATGTATTAAAAATTACATTACCTGATGATGGTAATGGATTTGCATCATGTTATACACAGCAATTAGATGGCCCTGTATATGACTATGAAAAAACTTATGATTTAGATTTAACTGATTCAGCAAATGCAAAATTCTTTCCTATTGCAGATTTGTTATGGGGTCGTGAGTATGACTTAGAAGCTACATTCGATGAAGTAACTTTACCTGATGGTACAGTATATCAAGAACATAATAACTTTACTATTCATGATATTTATTGGCCACCTCGCTGTCATATCAAAGAAGATGGAACTTTTGACAAGTGGGAGTTAGATAGTGACGGAGAACCTATTTTAGCAATGTTTGAAAGAGATGCACTGAGTCCAAAAATGAGAACTTATCTTGCTAAGGCTGACATGTTTATTGAAATTTTAGATCAATTTACACTAGCAGAAGCAGAGGAAACATTGTTAACAAACTATAAAACAGCAGTAGAAACATACAGAGGTAAAGTAGCAACACCTTGGAAATACAAAGACACAAATCCATTTGATTTAGAAGCACCAAAGATTCCAATGGATCTAGTTGTTAGACATAACGCTATTAAACAGGCTGGATTAGACTCTCTGCAAGGCTCTGATCCTAATGCAACACCTATTGAATAATCTGAATTAATCGTTGACAATAAGTATTGCTAGTGTTATATTAACAATAGTATAAATTATTGTATTGAACAAATACGGAGTTTCTTTTGAAAAAATCATTCTTTATTAACGGCGGCGCAGGTCGAGTACTGTGTGCGATACCTGCCCTCGAACATTATAAAAAACATGTTGATCCTGATGTAGTTATTATTGCAGAAGCATGGCATGAATTATTCCTTACTAGTGCATCACTGAGGAACAGTGTTTATCCAATGGGACACAAAGGATTGTTTCAAGATAAACTAATAGATACAGAGATGATTAGTCCCGAACCGTACAGACTAAATGCATATTTTAATCAAAAGTGTAATATGATACAAGCATTTGATATGCTTATAAATGAGAATACAGAAGAAATTCCAGACACTAAAAGTTTTGATTTGACTATTAGTAGAGACGATCAAGCATTTGGTCATAATACGGTGAGACAAATTAAAGCTCAATTCCAAAAAGATAAAGTAGTAATCTTTCAGCCATTGGGAAGTGGTGCAAAACTTAACGGTGATTTTTTAATTGATGATAGTGGACGAAGTTTTGAAGTAAAAGATATTGTTACGATTGTTGAAGAACTTGCAAAACACTATGCAGTAATTATGATGACAACTGTTGATATTCCCGTACAGCAACCAATGGGAGCCGCAGTTCCGCAAGCTAATATACTACAATGGATGGGCATTGTTAATGCTTGTGATTACTTCTTAGGATGCGATAGTATGGGACAACATTACGCACATGCATTAGGAAAACCAGCAACAGTTGTTATTGGATCAACATTTCCTACTAATATTAGCTATCCAGGAAATAAAAATTTTACAATAATTGATAATGGTAAAGAACTAGGTAGAGAGTATAATCCGTTTAGGATTACACAAGATTGGGACGTTAATCGAAGTAATGAAGATATGATGGTTATGACCGACAAAAGAGTTAAAGAAGTAATCAAATCAGTTACAAATAAATTAGGATTAACTAAACAACCAAAACAATCAAATTCAGTATCGGCTCCGAATACAGATATGATAAAAAAAGCAGTTGCAGAAATGGCTAACAAGAATAAAGAGAAATCTGACCAGCCATTTGCAGTGCTTAATCAAAACAAATAAGGATAAAAGTTTATGGTACCAAACGCAATTAGGGACACTGGATATATTCTGGCAGTGACTAGAGGTCATAATGCTGGATCATGCCTTTTAAAAGATGGCAAAGTTGTTTTTGCTATTGAAGAAGAAAGATTAAGTCGTAAAAAGTACGATGGTGGACCGTATGCAAGTTTAATTAAAGCAAAAGAATATACAGATAAAATTGATTATCTAATAATTGCACACACTCAGTTAACAACTGATACTCCTAATAGAGTTGACTTTAGCGGAGATGATGTGTATACCGGTATAGCAAGGAAGTTAGGACTAATAGAACAATATGCAAAACCACTTCGTCAAATTGAAGATCACCACCACCAAGTAGTAGATCTTGCATCGATACACCATAAATTACATGCGGCGTGTGCATTTTATAGAAGTGGATTTGATAGTGCAGTTGCACTTATTGTAGATGGCGCTGGCACTTTTTATGATTTACAAGTAAACGAATATGGCGGTCGTAGTATGACTGGATGGGAAGTTGAAAGTATTATTAATTGTGACTATCCAAGCGAATTTCACACCATGTGGAAGCATATTGGTACTTGCGATAGTCATGAATTCGGAGAGCAACTTATTACTATGCCAGACCCTTTAACAGGAACTGAGGCATATCAATCTATTATTACTGACAGAGCAGGTATTGTTAAAGCATATGAAGCTGTTACTGCTTATTGTGGATTTAATAACATTGAAGCAGGTAAAACTATGGGATTATTTCCATATGGAAAACCTAATGCAAAAATACCAAAGTTATTTCGAAACTATGGAAGGTATGATTTAGCTAGTAGAGATATAGTTGTACCAACTTATCCAAACGGAGCAAGATTAAATCAAGGATTATACGAAGAACTAGCCACTTGTGATAATGAGGACGATCAAACAAAGAATCAAAATAGAAGAGATGCGGCGTATACACTACAGATTGAAACACAAGAAGAAATGGTAAAGTTAATCCGTAAGTCGGTTGAGATGACAGATAAGAAAGATGTAGTTATTAGTGGCGGATATGGTCTAAATTGTGTTGCAAACTATCATTACTTAGAAGCATTAAAAGATGAAGGCATTAATTTATACATTGAGCCTATGAGTAATGACGGTGGAACTGCGGTAGGTGCGGCTTTATTGTTTTATCATTTCATTTCAGGTTCTAAAGAAAAAACATCAAATGGATTATATTTAGGACCAGCTTATTGTTACAGTGATGAAGATATTTTAGAAACTGCAACAAAATATAACGGTGTTGTAACTGATACAACACAAGATAATGTTGTAGATCTATTAGAACAAAGAAATATTGTTACTATATTCCAAGGACGTTGTGAAAACGGTCCGAGAGCATTAGGTAACCGTAGTATACTTTATGATCCAACTGACCCAGATGGTAAAGATTTTGTTAATAGTGTAAAACATAGAGAATACTTCCGTCCATTTGCAGGAACAATACTTGAAGAAGATGTACATGAATGGTTTGATTTAAGAGGAATGAAAGACAGTCCTCACATGATGTATGCAGTAAATTGCCAGCCTGGTGTAAAAGAAAAAATTCCAGCTATTATACATGTTGATGACACTTGTCGAATTCAAACAGTAAATGAAGAACAAAATCCTAACTATTATAACTTAATTAAAGCATGGAAAGAACGTACAGGAATTCCTATTGTTTTTAACACAAGTTTTAACTTAGGAGGAGATCCTTTAGTAGAAACATTAGATCATGCTTGTGCTACACTTGCTAAGAGTTCTATTGAATACTTGTATCTACCTGAATATGGTAAGTTGATTACTATTAAGAATCAATCTCAGGAAACAAACAATCCTGAATAAAGTGACGTATGTCATCTGGATCAAGTCCTAGTGCTTCCATAGCCTTAGGTGTGTGCGGATTCTGTTTTTGATAGTGACAATATCTATTTTGTTGATCTCTAATTAAATCCTTATTATAACGATTATCAGTATACTTGGGTAATTCTTCAAAATACATATCTAAGTTATCCAATGCCATAGTTACAACTTGATCCATTTCATCTACTTTTACATTACTTGCGGCTACCATATGTTTGCTGAATATTGCTTGTGCCCACGGAGGAAGTTCGCGTTCTTTTTTCCATTCTAAATTTTGTACACAATCTCTAAACAACAAACACATAGGGTGGTGCCAATCTACAGTAGGTGAATAGTCATGGAAAGCACCAGTAACTTTGTTTTTACCTGCTATAATATCAAACCCGTATATAGGTGCATCATTATCAAAGTTTGGAAACACACATATATGAGTCATATACAATCCTTTTGAGTCTCTGGCATCTACACTATCTATGTGAGCTCTTCTAAAATGTTCACCTTCGTATACTTTGTTAAGCCAATCAAATTCTGGATCATCAAAATTTTCTGTGCCTAAACTAGCACATTTTGCAATTATCTTTTGTTCGCAATCGATAAGTTTATCCCATATTTCGCT
>CEWG01173066.1_pt1 | contig 15790 bp, 15 predicted proteins | sample 361411 | NCBI WGS metagenome assembly CEWG01 (sample SAMEA2622173, study PRJEB7988) | marine metagenome | biome: marine biome (ENVO:00000447); feature: surface water layer (ENVO:00002042); material: "saline water (ENVO:00002010), including plankton (ENVO:xxxxxxxx)" | depth 5 m | reverse complement strand
AGAAATATCTTTAGAAATCTTTCCGATACATGCTTTATTTTTTGTAAACTTAAAATATTGTAAAAATTTATTTAATGAAATATTTTTTTGATCTAAATATTTAATTACTTTATTAGCTTCATCAACAAGTGCTTTAAACTGACTTTCTGTTAAGGATGAATTATGATCTGGCCCAGGAAGTTTTCTATCCAATGTAATGTGCCTTTCAATTGTTCTTGCGCCAAAATAAATTGATATTAGAGATGGAATATAACCTCTTTCATGACCAGAATAACCCAAGTTGTAATTTGGAAATAACTTTTTAAGTTTTGTTAGATATTTTAAATTAATTTCTTGTTCGTTTGGTGGATAAGAGCTTACACAATGAAAAATAGTTATTGGAACATTAAAATTATTTTTTTTTTTTAGAATTACTTTAACTTTTTTAATTTCATCAGTGTTAGAAACACCAGTTGATAAAAATAATGGTTTTTTGTACTTTAAAGCCTCAGATATTAGTTGAATATTTTCAAAATCTGGTGATCCAATTTTAATTGCATCTACATTTTTATTACTACAAATCTTCAAACTTTTTAAATCAAAAGGCGTTACCATAACATTTAAATTTTGTTTTTTTGAAAATTTAAATAATTTTAAAAAATTTTTTTTACTTAAAGAAGTTTTTTTAATTTCGTTGAAAATATATTGGTGAGCATTTTCGGCATTCGATGGATTTTTTAAGAATTTTTTATGATAAATTTCATTTATATTTCTTACTTGAAATTTTACATAATTACACCCTATTCTTTTAGACTGTTGAATTAACTTTTTTGCTAAAAGTATTGAACCATTATGATTTATACCTATTTCAGCTATAAATTTTAAATTTTTATAAATATTTTTAATCACTTATAATTTTTTTTAAAAATTTGACTCCTTTATATTTTGGTATCCAACCAGTGATTTTTCTTAACTTTTTCGTATCACCAATTTTAATATCATTTTGTCTGTCAAATGCTCTGTAAAAAATTTTATTTTTATTTATTTTCATCTCTTTAAATATTCCCTTAGCAAGATTATCTACGCTCAAAATATTGCCCCCAGAAATTATAAAATCTTCAGGCTTTTTCAATTTCATAATTAAATAAATAGCATCTGTTATATCTTCTGCGTAAGCAAAATCTCTTATAGGATAAGGTGTATCCAAAGTCAGTTTTGTAGCTTTCCCTTTTTTAATTTGATTTGCTATTCTTACAATCGTTGAACTAAGAAAATTTTTATCTTTTTTTGGTGACTCATGATTAAAAAGTATACCATTAACTAAAAACAATTTATATTTCTCTCTGTATATTTGAACCATTAAATGTGCGCTAAGCTTGAAGCATCCATAGGGATTATTAGGTGAATATTTAGTTGTTTCATTACTTTTTTTTTTAGATATACCAAATATTTCTGAGCTTGAAGCGTGAAAATATTTAATTTTACTATTTGTTTTTAAAATAGAGTTAAGGAAGCTTAAGTTAATATTTGTGATAGAATTTTGTTTTTTTATTAAGTCAACCCAAGAAAACTTTGGGTTTGTCTCTGCAGCTAAATTAAAAATTATTTTTGGCTTATATTTTTTAATTAATTTTATTAAATGAGACTCTCTATAATTTGTTTTAATAACTTTTTGAGAATATTTTGTCTTTTGTCTATTTTTACGTGATAATCCTACAACATTATAACCTTTTTGAGAGTACTTTTTTGATAAATAGTATCCGTCTTGACCAGTTATACCGGCTATAAAAATATTAATTTGTTTCATTTTTCTTTCTATACTACATTATTATAAATATTTCTCATTTTACTATCAAATTACATAATTTTAAATCTTTATGAGCGAATTTAACATCATTAGCAATATGGGTTTAATATTTTATAATTTCTGCTTCTGCATCATATGTTTTGTAAACTAAATATTTTGCTTTTTTAAGAGATCTATTATGGTTTATTCTATATTCGATCATTATAAGTAGTTTTTATTGAATAATTTTTTATATTAAATTACAAAATAAAAATATATTTTTTATTAAAATTAAATAAAAATATCTCCAATTAACTAATGAAGATAAAAAATAAAGAAACTAATTTATACTATGTAAGAAGTTTTATATCGTTGATAATTATAATCTCTTTTTTAAAGTCAAAAACAAATAAAAATTCACATAATACACTAATAATTAATTATCAATATTTTACTAGAAAAATGATAAAGAAATGTACCCCTTTTTTAAAAAAGTATTTCAATACTATTGAATTTATAAATTATAAAAGAAATAGCAATTATTCATCCAATAATCTTTTTGGTTATAGCATCATGAGATCTAGAGAAATAAATAGATTTTCAAAAATAATAAAAAAAATTATTTTTAAATGTAATATAAAAAAAATTTATTCAGGAGGTGATGATATAGAACTTGCGATCTCTAAACTTAAAAATTATGAAATCTCGAGTTATTATGTTGAGCATGGGCTAGGAAATTTAAATGAAGCAATAATTTCCGCGAAAGAATTTAAATATTATAATTATTTTTATAATTTAATAATTTTATTAATGTTTAAGTTTAATTTTTTGAGTTATAGAAAAATTAATTGGAAAGGTTACATTACTATTCTTGGAAATAGATTTACAAATAAATTTTTTAAAAAAAATTCTGTGAAATCTTTGACAAAAATTGGATTTTCACCCTATGTAAAAAAAATAATAGTTAAACCAAAAAATACAAAATTAGTAATGGATGAATTGATAAAATTTTTAAAAATAAATAAATTTTATAAAAGAAATTCTGTATTACTTAACTTTGGTGGATCAGCAATTCATCCAGATGCTAACCAATCAAAAATATTAACAAATAAAATATTAAGTATTATTAATTATAAAAAAGATATAATTTTTATAAAAAATAAAAAAATCAATATTGATAAAAAAACATATCTCCAAAAAATTATAGTAAATATTTTATTAAAAAAAAAAGTTAAGATTATATACTTGGACCAATTTCCTATTGATAATTTACCATCAGAAGTAGTAGTAAAATTATTTAAAATAAAAAAAATAATTTCAGAGATTTCTGCAGTACCATATTTTTCTGATATTTTATTTCCAAATTCTAAAATATTTATTTTCAAGGATTATTTCTTGTCAAACAGCAATCAACCAGAGGCAAATAGATTTAAAAAAGTAATAAGTTTTTATACTAAAAAATTTAGTAAAATTAACTTCTTATAATTTATCATGAATTATAATAGAGTTAATTAGACATTATTAAAGTTGACATAATAAATGATTGACTGTTCAAATATTGAACGTTAAACTGTTCAAATATTGAACATATAAACTATGAGCTTTAATCAAGACGAATTTGAAATTTTAAGAAAAATAAAAAAAAATCCCAAAGCTTCTCAAAGAAAGCTAGCCTCAGAGCTTGGATTTAGTTTGGGTAAATTAAACTATTGTTTAAAAGCTCTACAAAAAAAGGGTTTAGTTAAAGCTGAAAATTTTAAAAAGAATCCAAAAAAGTTAAATTACTTTTATATATTAACACCAACTGGTTTAGCTACTAAAACAAAATTGACTCTTAATTTTATGAAAAAAAAAATGAAAGAATACGATGAACTTAAATCAGAAATAAATTTAAGAAAATGAAAAATATAAACTATATTATAGAAAATTTTAAAAAAGCTGACTTATTTGAAAAAATAAATGTAAATAGTGCATATATTGCCTCAAGCTCAGAAAAATTTCTTAAATATGTTTCAAATTTAAAAAATATTTTTATTAATTTGAACAATTTTCAAGTAAAGTTTAAAAATATTTTTAAAAAGAAAGTTAAGATTTAAGCATGGAAGTTTTATTTGTAATACCAAATTCCTCTAAAGCAATTTATCAAAATTTAGCTAATAGGTTTTCAGCGATTGAACCGCCGACATGGGCACTTTTATTAGCATCAAGTATGAGAAAATATAATTATTCTTGCGAAATTTTAGACTGCGATGCATTAAGAATTGATGAGGATGAGGCAATTAAAAGAATTAAAGAGTCTAAATGTAAATTAGCTTGTTTTGTTTTATATGGTCAACAACCAAACCAAGGCACTTTCCTTATGATCGGAGCGAATAGTCTTGCTAAAAAACTTAAGAATAATCACCCTGACATTAAAATAGGATTTATAGGGTCGCATATAAGCGCTCTTCCAATGGAAGTAATTTCTTATCCATTTGTTGATTTTGTGTTTATAAATGAGGGTGTTTATGCATTGAGAGATTTATTAAAAACAAACTTAAAAGATAATTTAAATAAAGTGTTGGGTATTGGATACAAAGATGAAAATAACGTACCTATATTAAATAAGGCAAATAAGATAGTTGATCAGAAAGATATTAATAATGATCTTCCAGGATATGCTTGGGATTTATTGCCAAAAAAAAATAAGACTTTGGATTTATATAGAGCACATTTTTGGCACAGTTTTTTTTCAGAAAAAGATAGAACACCTTTTGCTGCAGTCTATTCATCTTTAGGATGCAAGTTTGGTTGCAATTTTTGTATGATCAATATATTAAATAGAGATAACATTGATCCTAACGCTAAATCATCCGACTTTAAAATTATGAGACATTGGGACCCAATGTTTTTTGTTGATCAATTAGAGATATTGGCAAACTTTGGTGTAAAGACAATCAGATTATCTGATGAAATGTTTTTTTTAAACAAAAAATTTTACATACCAGTTCTTGAGGAAATTATTAAAAGAGGTCTTGATTTTAATATGTGGGCATATGCAAGAGTAGACACTGTCAGAGAGGATCAGTTAGCATTGTTTAAAAAAGCTGGAGTAAATTGGTTATGTCTAGGTATAGAAGCTGGAAATCAAATAGTAAGAAAAGATATTGAGAAAGGGAGATTTAAAGATGTTAATATAAGGGAAGTTGCAAAAATGATAAGTAATTATGATATTAATATATTAGGTAATTATATATTTGGACTTCCAGAAGATAGTATAAAAACAATGAATGAGACGTTAGACCTAGCACTAGATCTTAATACTGAGCATGCTAACTTTTACCCCGCACAAGCATTACCCGGATCTCCGTTATATTTTGAAGCAAAAAGAAACAATTGGGATATGCCAAAAACTTTTGAAGAATATGCTTTTTTTTCATATGAATGCAAACCGTTACCAACAAAATACTGTACATCGCAAGAGGTTCTTCAGTTTAGAGACGATGCTTGGAAGAAATATTTCTCTAATGAAAATTTTTTAAAAAAAATAAATAATAAATTTGGTGAACAAAATATGCTTAATATTAAGGAAATGACAAAAATTGAACTAAAAAGAAAAATACTAAAAAATTAATTAGCATGAAAAACTTAACTAACAAATCAAAAAAAATTCGACTCGATTTATTTAAAAAATTTTATTTACTGCAAGAAGGACATCCAGGATCAGCATTTTCAATTTTAGATTTTTTAGTTACAATTTATTATGAAAAGTATGTAAGATTAAAATCTGATAAATCTAGAAAAAAAAAAGTCTATGATGATGTTATAATGAGCAAAGGCCATGCCACTGTTGCGCAATATCCAATTTTATACGATTTAGGTATAATTTCTAAAAGAGACTGGATGAATTGGGGTGTAAACAAAAAAACTAATTTAAGAATGTTTGGTAATAATTCAATTCCTGGGATAAAGGTTGCCTCTGGTTCTCTTGGGCATGGTATTGGTTTAGGTACGGGTATAGCATTTGCATCAAAAAAACAAAAAATTAACAAAAAAGTCTTCGTCATTATAAGCGAAGGTGAGCTATACGAAGGATCCACATGGGAGGGATTATTTTTATTGTCTCATTTAAACCTTGATAATTTTTATCTGATTATAGATGTAAATAAAAATATCATTCTAGGAGATCCAAAAAAATGTCTTCCTTTAGGAGATATAAAAAAAAAAATAGAAAGTTTTGGGCTTAAAACTTTTGTAACAAATGGACATAATTTTAAATCTATGAATTTAAATTTAAAAAAAATGTCTAAAATCAAGAAACCAACAGCGTTAATTTTAAAAACAATCAAAGGCAAAGGACTTAAAATTATGCACAATAAGCCAAATTGGCATTACTGGAATAAAATAACTAAAAATGAGTATAAGAAATCCATTAAGGAATTAGATGTATAATATGGCAAATAATTTAAATTTCCAAAGAGATGAATTCATAAATAAAATATTTAAATTTGCAAAAAAAGATAAAAAAATTCAGTTTATAAGTGTTGACTTCGGCGCACCTGCATTAGACCAATTTAGGCAAAAGTTGAGTAAACAGTTTATCCACCTTGGAATATGTGAGCAAAATGCTATAGATTTTGCCTGTGGCATGTCTGTTGAAGGTTTTAAAACTTATGTTTATGCAATGGCTCCATTCATATCATTAAGATGTTTAGAACAACATAAAACCTCAACATGTTTAATGAATTTAGATGTAACAACTATAGTAACTGGAATAGGTCTAAGTTATGCTAACTCTGGACCGACGCATTATGCAACAGAGGACCTAGCATGTTTGAGAGCTATACCAAATGCAATAATATACACCGCATCTGACCCAGAAATTGCGAGAAGAATTGCTGAGATAACTTATAAAACTAAGGGGCCTAAGTTTATTAGACTAGATAGAAAAGCATCAAAAAATTTACTACTAAAGACTTCTTACAAACAAATTTTAAAAGGATATAGATTTTTAAGGAAAGCAAAGTCTCCAAAATTATGCATAATTTCTCACGGCACTATAATACAAAGGGCAATTCAAGCAGTAGAAAAATTAGATGATAAAAAACAAAAGAATATATCTATAATTGATCTTGTGCGATGCAAACCATTTCCTAAAGATTTAACAAAACTTTTAGATAATTATCAGACTATTGTATGCATTGATGAACAAACTTTTTCTGGGGGTCTTTATTCAATAATTTCAGAGAAAATAAATAATAAAAAATTAATTAATCTTTCAATACCAGATAAGTTTATTTTTGAAAACCTAGGAAGAGAAATACTTCTTGATAAGAATGGATTATCAATTCAAAATATTTTAGAAAAATTAAAAAAAAATATTATTTAAAAGTGATTATTTTAAAATTTAAAAATGTCGATCATATTCACAATTTTGGATATTATATTGGTAATTTTCCAACTCTTAATAAAGATAAGATTAAAAAAGTGCTTAATATCCTCAACAAATTTTAGCCAATATGAGAAAATTTAAAAGAATATTTATTACAGGTATTACTGGTTCTGGGGGCAGTTATTTAGCTGAGTATATTTATAAAAAAAATAAAAAAATAAATATTTATGGCTCTTACAGATCTAAAGGATATAAATCAACAATAGAAAAAAAAATAAAAAATTTAAAATTATTTAAATTAGATCTTAAAAATTTTAATAAAACAAAAGAAATTTTAAATAAAGTTAAACCAGATGCAGTTTTTCATTTGGCTTCAAATGCAGATGTGAGAGATTCTTTTGATAATCCATTAAAATTTGCAGATAACAATAATTCAATTACATTAAATTTGCTTGAAAGTATAAGAAGACTTAAACTTAAAACTCTAATAATGATTTGTAGTACTTCCGAAGTATATGGAGCTGTTACAAAAAAAGATATACCTATAGATGAAAGTCAACCAATTAGTCCAGTCAATCCTTACGCTGCTACAAAGGCATTTCAGGATATAATTTCACAAATTTATTACAAATGTTACAAAATGAATATCGTAATTACTAGAATGTTTTCATACACAAATGCCAGAAGAATGAATTTATTTCAAACTTCATTTGCAAATCAAATCGCTATGATTGAAAGAAAACAAAAAGATTTTTTAACTCATGGAAATCTAAAAAGTGTTAGAACTTTTGTTGATATTAATGATGCGATGAGAGCATATTGGCTAGCTGCAAAAAAAGGGAAAATTGGAGAAATATATAACATAGGTGGAAACAAAATAATCTCAGTTGGTGAATTTCTAAATGAATTAATTTCACTATCAAGTGCTAGGATAAAAACTAAAATTGATAAAAAACTACTTAGACCACAAGATGTTACACTTCAAATTCCTAAAACATCAAAATTTAAAAAACATACTGGGTGGAGACCATTAGTACCTTTTAGGACTTCAGTAAAAAATTTATTACAAGAATGTAGAAATTATAGGCCATGAAAAAAAAAATTAAAATAATGTCAAAAATTAAAATTGAATTACAAAATCAGTTAGAAGAAAACATAAGTGTTCATAAGAATATATTAGAAATATCCAAAGATATAATTGATATAATTCAAAATATTCAAAAAAAATTAAAAAAGGGTGGGAAAATATTGCTTTGTGGAAATGGTGGCTCAGCTGCAGACGCACAACATTTGGCGGCAGAGTTTATTGTAAGGTTAAGACCTCACATAAATAGAAATCCTATACCAGCTCTAACTTTAGCCCAAGATACATCAACTCTTACTGCATGTGGTAATGATTATAGTTTTGACGATATTTTTTTAAGATCCTTTAAAGCTATAGTTAAAAAAGATGACATTCTAATATGTATTTCAACCTCTGGTAATTCTAAAAATATTTTAAATGTTTTAAAAGAAGCAAAAAAAAAGAAAATTTATTCAGTTGGCTTTTTGGGCAAAGGTGGAGGAAAAGCAAAAAAAATGTGCGATAAACCACTAGTGATTCACTCAAATAATACTGCCAGAATACAAGAATGTCATATTTTTTTAGGTCATTTTATTCTGGAAAAAGTAGAGGATTTATTACTTAAAAAACTTTAAAAAAAAATGGATAATATTGACTACTTAATTGATCAACTAAAAAAAGCAGATCAATTCCAAAAAATTGAGAATTCAACAGTTTCTCAATTAGAAAAATATGAAACTTTATATAGTGTAAGATTGGATGGTTTTGGTCAAAGAATTTTAAATTATATATATACCCTTCGAATAGCAAAAAAATTAAACAAAAAAATTATTTTAATGTGGGATACAAGTAAAAATACAGGTTCTTCAGTTATACATGGATTAAAAGATGATGATGTTGAGATTTACCAAAATATATCGATAATTAAATTTAATTCTGATTTGGAAAGATTTTTTAAATTTGGTAAGAGAGATGCTATTAAAAAAAATATTTTCTATCATGGTAAAATATATTATTTTGAAAATGAAAATCTTAGAGATGTAATTACTGAAATATCAAATCTTTATAAAAATTTAAAATTACATGAGGATATTCAAAAAATAGTAAATAATATGCAAGTTTATGAATATGGAATTCACTCAAGATCTGGCGATATTAACATGACAGAGATTAATCTTAGTCAAGGCAATTTTAGCTGGCATACAAGAGATCGGCTACAATTAGAAAGATCTTATCCAAATGAAGCATATATGAAGATAATAAATGATCTAAAACCAACCAATATATTCGTTTGCTCAAGTTCAGAGAAGTTTATCAATGATGTATCAGTTTTAGATAATGTAAGAACTCTAGAGAAAGATTTTGATCAACATAAATTTATTGGTACAAAAAAATTTGTATTAGATATTCATGCACTTTCAAAATGTAAAAAATTAATATGTACATTTTCATCTGCAGCAACTTTAATGGCAATTTTTTTGAGAATAAACTCAACAAACATAACCCCAATAAATTATCTTAAAATTGAGGGTATTTATAAAGAACTGTCAAATGTAATTAAAGATCAGTATGATAAGCTTAATTCACCTAAATTTATGGTTAAGAGAATTATAATATTGTATTTAGGTAGATTTTATAGATTTTTTATCCGTAGATACATTAAATTATTATTTAAGAAAAAATTTAATAATAAAATAGTATAAAGATATTATGATTTATATATTATTTATAATCCCTAATTCCTTGAAAAAGATAGATCAAATTGGTTTACTTGTAAAAAATATTTTAAATAAATTAATAAATAATTGTAATTAGTTTGATCATTTCAAAAACACCTTACAGAATTTCTTTTTTTGGCGGCGGTACTGATTACCCTGAATGGTATACAAAACATACCGGAGAAGTTATATCAACTACGATTGATAAATATTTATATCTGTCATGTAGGAATCTGCCACCTTTTTATGAGTATAAATATAGAATTATTTGGAACAAAATGGAATTAGCAAAAAAAAAGGGAGAGATAGCTCATAAAGTTGTAAAAAAAATGATTAATCATTTTAAGATAAAAGAAGGTTTGGATATTGTTTACGCTGGAGATTTACCAGCTCAAAGTGGTATGGGGTCCAGTTCATCATTTGTTGTAGGTTTAATGGCAGCATTATTTGAATTAAAAAAAATTAAATTCAATAAAAAAAAATTAGCTACAGACAGTATGTTTTTTGAGCAAAAAATTTTAAAAGAAGTTGTAGGATCACAAGATCAAGTAGCTACTGCTTATGGCGGATTTCAGTCAATTAAATTTATGAAAGATGGAAATTTTAAAATTATAAATTTAGCAAATGACGAAAACTATTTGAAATCTTTGAGCAACAGATTGATACTTGTATACACTGAACGTAAAAAAAATGCAGGATTTATAGCCAATAAATATGTGTCTACATTAGATAAAAAGCAAGAGTTTATGGAGCAAATTTCAAATTATACTAACGAAGCTAAAAAAATTATTAAAGAAAAAGAATTAGATGAGTTTGGATTGCTATTAAACAAAACGTGGGAAGCAAAAAAAAGATTGAGCCCCCATATATCAAACAGTGAAATCGATAATATATTTAAGAAAGCAAAAAAATTAGGAGCATTAGGTGGTAAATTATTAGGAGCTGGTGGAGGGGGTTTTATTCTGTTTCATGTACCTTTGAAAAAAAAAAATAACTTTATAAATTCATTTAAAAAAGAGCAAATAGTTGACTTTAATTTTGCTAATAAAGGTAGTGAAATTATACTTAATTCATATAACAATAAATAAGATGAAAAAAAATAATTTTTTACTTCCTTTAATGGAGAACAATATAAACTTAAGTGACAGAAATAAAATTATTCAATTTGTAAAAACTAACAAAATTTATACTCAATCAAAAAAAGTAATAGAATTTGAAAAAAAATGGTCAAAATGGTTAGGCGTTAAATACAGTGTTTTTGTAAATTCGGGCTCATCATCAAATTTTTTGTCTATCAAGGCGTTAAAAATAGTTAACAAAAATAAAATAAAGAATGAAATAATTGTACCTACATTAACTTGGGTATCTGATATTGTCTCAGTGATAGAAAGTGGTTACAAGCCAGTTTTTGTAGATATAAATCCAAGAACATTATCAATGGATGAATCACAAGTATTAAAAAAAATAACCAAAAAAACTCTTGCTGTTTTTATAACTCACGCCCAAGGTTTCAATGGTCTATCAAAAAACTTATTAAAAGAATTAAAAAAAAAAAATGTACTTCTTATAGAAGATGTATGCGAGTCTCATGGAGCAAGATTTGCTAACAAAAAATTAGGAACATTTGGACTTATGTCTTGTTTTTCTTTTTATTATGCTCATCATCTCTCTACAATTGAAGGTGGAATGATATGCACCAATGACAAAAAATTATATGAAATTTTAAGAATGTTAAGATCACATGGAATGTTAAGGGAGTCTAATAATCAAATTTTAGAAAAAAAACTGATAAAAAAATATCATCAATTATCACCAAAATTTATATTTCTTTATCCTGGATTTAATTTTAGAAACAATGAAATATCAGCAGTAGTTGGAATTAATCAATTAAAAAGACTTGATAAGAATAATAAAATAAGGAATAAAAATTTTTTTTATTTTCTTAAAAATCTCAATTCAAAAATTTATCAAACGGATTTTGATTTAAAAGGATGTAGTAATTATGCATTTCCATTAATAATAAGGAAAAAAGATATTGTGTTAAGAGATAAGTTAGAAAAACTTATGAAAAAGAAAGGAATTGAATTTAGAAGAGGTAATGCAGGCGGTGGAAATCAATTAAGACAACCCTGGCTAAAAAAGATATTAAAAAAAATTAATTTAGATAATTACAAAAATGTAGATCATGTGCATAAATTTGGGTACTATATTGGAAATTATCCCACTCTTAAGATAGAAAAAATAAAGAAGGTAGTAAATATTTTGAATAGCATTAAACATTAATGAAAAACTACAAATAATGAAAAAAAAAAAAATTTTGATTACAGGCGGTGCCGGTTATATAGGGTCTATGTTGGCTACTGAGCTAGTAAACCTTGGTCATATAGTAACAGTTGTAGATACATTAAAATATTCAAGCAACTCAATTAATCATCTATTTCATTATAAAAATTTTTTCTTTTTAAAAGAAGATGTCACAAAATTGAATGTAATAAAAAAAATTATCAAAAAACAAGATTATATAATACCACTAGCAGGATTAGTTGGTGCTCCTTTATGTGCAAAATTTAGGAAAGAAGCAATTAAAGTTAATTTTCAAGCAGTTAAAGATCTGTTAAAATTTACTAAAAAAAATCAAAAAATTATTTATCCAACAACAAATTCAGGATATGGAGTAGGACAAAAGAATAAATTTTGTGATGAAAGCTCACCATTAAATCCAATATCTCTATACGGAAGAACAAAAACAGACGCTGAAAAATTAATTTTAGATCATAAAAACTGTGTAGCTTTTCGTTTAGCAACAGTGTTTGGATATTCTTATAGAATGAGAACTGATTTACTGGTTAATAATTTTGTTGAAAAAACAATAAAAGATAAAAAAATTGAAATCTTTGAACCAAATTTTAGAAGAAACTTTATTCATATCAAAGATGTGGTTGCTGCTTTTATTTTTGCTATTGAAAATTTTGAAAAAATTAAAAATCAGGTTTATAATCTTGGACTATCATCAGCAAACATTACTAAGCTTCAATTAGCAAAAAAGATAAAGAAACAATACAAGAGATTAAAAATTGTAATAAAAAAAAATCAACAGGATCCAGATAAAAGGGATTATTTTGTAAGCAATCGAAAAATAGAAAAAAAAGGCTTTACTGCAAAAATTAGTTTAGATGAAGGAATAAAAGAATTAATTTATATTTTAGAAAATACAAAATTTGATTTTAAAAATAATTATTAAATTATTTTTTAATTATGAGAAATAAAAATTTTCTACTTACAAGAATGTCAATAATAAAATGGTAAGTCAAGCAGTTATATTATGTGGTGGATTAGGTACTAGACTGGGTGCTATTACAAAAAAAATTCCTAAGCCGCTAATAAAAATTGGAAATAAATCTTTTTTAGACTACTTAATTGATAGACTAGTTCAAAACAAAATTAATAAGATTTTACTTTTATGCTCATACAAAAGTGAACATTTTTTCAAAAAATATCATAATAAAAAAATTAGTAATAAAATTAAGATTTCATGTGTTAATGAAAAAAAACCACTTGGTACAGGTGGTGCCCTAATAAATGCTATAAATAAATTAGATGATTATTTTTATTTACTTAATGGGGATACTTATTTTGATGGTGATTTACTCCAGTTGCAAGAAGATTTTGATAAAAAAAATTTTGATATTATTTTATCAACCAAAAAATTATTTAATGATAGATATGGTGATTTAAAAATTAAAAATAACAAAGTTTTGAGTTTTCAAAAAAATAAAAAAAAGGTTATTTCAAACATTAATCTAGGGACTTATATAATAAAAAAAAAAATATTAATTAAATATAAAAAACAAAAATTATCTTTAGAAAATGATATTTTACCAAAACTAGCAAGTAAACAAAGATTACAATGCTCATTTTTTAAAAAAAATTTCTTTCTTGATATAGGAGTTAAAAAAGATTTAAAAAAAGCAAAATTGTTGTTGCCTAAAAAAAAATACCCAGCAGTTTTTTTTGACAGAGACGGAGTGATTAATAAAGATTTAGGCTATGTATCAAATATAAATAATTTTCATTTTACAAAAGGAATTTTTGAAATAATTAAGTACTTTAATAGAAACAACTACTACGTATTTATAGTAACGAATCAATCTGGCATTGGGAGAGGATATTACACCGAACAAAAAATGTTAAAGTTACATGATTGGATGCAAAGTGAGTTTAAAAAAAATAATATAAGAATTGATGAAATATTTCACTCGCCTTATTATAAATTTAGTAAAAACTACTCTTCTAAATTTTATTTTAATTTGAGAAAACCGAACACTGGTATGTTTAAACAAGCTATAAAAAGATGGAATATTGATAAAAAAAAACTATTAATGATTGGTGATAAAGATGTAGATTTTGTATTTGGAAGAAGAATTAAAGCAAAAACTATAATCATAAAAGAGAATTTAGATATATATAAGCAAGTAAAAAAGTTTCTATGATTCAGAAATTAAAGTTATTAACAATCATTTTATTTTCATTAATATTTAGTCTAATTTTATGTGAATTAGCTTTGAGGATAACATATCAGTTTGTAACTAATTATGACATTGAGATGTGGAAATATGCTAAAGAACTTAAAATTAAAAATCAGAACACTGTTATCAATCACACACATGTTATTAATAGTTCTGCAAAATTACAAAAAGTTGAAATAAAAACAAATAACTTAGGCCAGAGAGATAAATATATTGATAATAAAGTTCTCGAAAATTATGACAGAACTTTTATTGTGTTGGGAAGTTCTATTGCCCTTGGGTGGGGTGTTCAATCTAAAAATACATTTTCAGAAGTATTAAATAATTATTCTGTAAGTGACAAAAAAAAATGGCTTTTTGTTAATGGTGGTATTGGAAATTATAATACAGAAAGATATGTAAATAATTTTTTGGAGAATTGGGCCGACCTCAAATTTAGTGATATCATTATACATTTTTTTGTAAATGATACAGAGTTATTGATTAGTACAAAAACCAATTTTTTATATCAACACACTTATATAGGCGTTCAAATATGGAAATTGCTTAATACTTTTAAGTCTCATTTAAAAAAAGATAATATTAATGATTATTACTTTAAGTTGTATAGCGAAAACTCGGAAGGATTTAAAATTGCTAAATTAAATTTACAAAAAATAAAAAATTTTTGTGACATTAAAAATATTAATTGTCATTTAGTTTTAATGCCAGATCTGAATCAATTTGATAAAAATAAATTTACTTTTATTAGAGAAAAAGTTAAAGAATTAACAGATGAACTAGGAATTGATTTTTTAGATTTGTACAAAGCATTTGATACTCAAAATTTTAACAATATTTCTTTATTAAATAAGTACAATGACCCTCACCCTAATAGTTTGGCTCATAAAATTATAGCTGATAATATTTTCAATTACCTAAATAAATGATTTTTTCATCTTTTGAATTTTTATCATTTTTTTTTATATTTATATTATCAATATTTTATTTTCGTCAATATCAAAAAAATTTAATTATCATATTTAGCTTATTTTTTTATTTATATTGGAACCCAATATATATTTTCTTAATAATTTATTTATGTTTGATTACTTATTTTCTTATTAAAAGAAATATAAACTTAAAGACAGCTTTAGTTTTTAATTTTATACCACTTATATACTTCAAGTATTCTGCATTTATTTTGATAAATACTAATCATCAAATACTCAATATGATATCTTTTACAGGTGAATTACCACTAGCAATTTCATTTGTTTCTTTTACAACTGCTGCACTTATAATCGATATAAAATTGAATAAATTTAAAGAAAATTTAAATTTTAAAGATTTAACTGAATTTATATC
>CEWG01227778.1_pt1 | contig 15822 bp, 17 predicted proteins | sample 361411 | NCBI WGS metagenome assembly CEWG01 (sample SAMEA2622173, study PRJEB7988) | marine metagenome | biome: marine biome (ENVO:00000447); feature: surface water layer (ENVO:00002042); material: "saline water (ENVO:00002010), including plankton (ENVO:xxxxxxxx)" | depth 5 m | reverse complement strand
AAAAAAAAAATAAGATTTTTTATTTATATTTTTTATTAACGATAATTTGGGTCGGCATTGTTACAGAGGAGTGGAATCGCTCCAGCGACTTGAGAGAATCTCTGCATAATTTTTGACTCATATGCGTGGTAAGTTTGTGCTATAACGGTAGTTGGTGTTCCAAGAATATCTACAGTTACTTGGACAGTTGGCAATTTCCAAATGTAGAACTTCCAGTCTTCGCCGCGCAGAAGACCATCTTCGATGGTGTGGTAGAGAAATGCGTTTGTGACCGACATTTTTCCTGGATATGGAGAACCATCTTTTTTATTGCGTTCTGATACGTAGTGACCGCATTTGTAGGAAGCCCAACGTTCTTTCATACCTGTTCGAGTTCCACCAAGTTTCATAATCTTACCATCACGTACAATTGCGTAAATGATTTCGCACTTAGTATTCCAGTCTTGATTATCTGGAACTGCCTTAATGACTGTGTTACGTTTCTTCTCTCCATTTGGTTTTCGGTCATTATCCAGGGAAAGGCTGGCACCGGCTTGGAAAACTCCTCCACATGATTGATTGAATCCGTCAAACGAAATTCTTGCAAAAGCTGTCTCTGGAGTGGTTACCTGTTGGTATTTGGACCATTTTGCACGAGCTTCCGCATCATTAAATGGGTCCTCATAGCGGTAATCTTTGGACTCTCCACCGGTAGCAGTATCATCAACGACCGTCTGGTTGTTCATCTCGTCTATCAAACAGGTTTCTTCAACAATTTCTTCTTCTTTCATCATTTCCAATAGGGTTGGTGTGTTTGGGCTTGACATTTGTGAATGATGATTATATGTCGGGAAAAAAATGAGTCAATTTTCTTAAATATTGTAATACATTACTTGACTTGTTTCATAATAAATTTTTTCTCTTTATCAGTTAGTTTTAATTCATCCATAAGTGTTTCATATGAATCTATAACAGGAAATGATTGTAAAATTCTTATATTATTGAAATTACCATATCTACAAATATTATTAAGGAATACATACAATGGATGTTCTAAAATTTTTTTTATTTGGTTAGCTTTTTCTTCATTTTCGCATCTAATAAATACAATAGATTGGGTCATACCACAATTATCCACAAAGACTTTATAATAAGTTGTAGTGCTTATAAATACTTTATATCCATCTTGATATTTGTGGGGTCTGTTAGCATAAACTGTTTGACTTGGTGTATGAATCAATCTATATTTATGTTCATCATCTTGAACATTTGATATTAAATTTCTTTTTGTGTATTTATGTAAATCACTTGATGTTTCTACTTTATATTTTGGTAAATCAGTATCGAGTGTTTTATGTAATATTTTTTGTATAGTTCTATTGTAATATAAAGGTATATATTTGCGTTTTTCACTTTTAACCAAACTTTTATATATTTTTTTTTTCCAAATTCCTTCAACACAAAATTGTTTCCTTGAACTTGAATTTTGTATTAAATACCAAGTAAAACTTGACCCTATTTTTTTAAAATATTTTTTTGCTGTATGAATGTTTAAATATATAATATTTAAACTTGTTAATTGTTCAATAAGTTTATTTCTATCAGCATATGACATCCAGTTATCTGGGGTAATATAAAGTAAATAACCGTTTTTATTTAATAATTTTAATGTTTTTTCAATAAATGGTTTAATTAAATTATGATTTTTTGATGCTCTTTTACCATTGGCTAATAATTTTGCATATGGTGGATTTGCTACAACTAAATCAAATTTTTGAGATTCAGGATATTCTAAAAAATCTTGTTTTGTAATATTTAAATTATATATATTTTTTTGAAATATATTTTCCACATTTTGAATTCTTAAATCATTAATATCATTAAAATATAAGGTTTTTTCCAATATATTATCAGGTGTATGATGTTGTGCTAATTTTTGATAAATTACAGCATGAAAATTTCCATTCCCGCAACATGGATCTAATATTTTCAAATTATCTTTTTCCCAAAATTTATTTGGAAGTTTGTTAACCATTTCTTCAACACAACTAATTGGAGTAGGCTCATCATTACTTGTTTTAAAGGTTTTTTTATCCATATTCAAATTGTTATCATAAAAATCTTTTAATTTTCCATAATTTGATGTAATTGTATTATTCATAAGTATAATATAATTATATGTTAATATCATTTTTCAATTTTAATAAATTCTTCCAAATCTTTCAAATCAATATAAGGAAGTTCAATATGAGTTTCCCACATGTATTTACAAAATGCCCAATTCAAATTATATTCATCAGTGTAATATTCTTTTTTTTCCTTGAGTAATTTTTCACCTATTTGATTTGGAATTAAATGAAGACTTTCAATAGGTAAAACATATGATAATTGGACTTCTGGTGTAACAGATTTATGGTTATTGGGTTCAATCATAACAGTATCAAATACAGGTATAAATTTCAATAAATCCTTAAATAAGGGCGGATAATTATATTTGTAGTGCCATCTCCAATCAATACAACCTGATGTATAATAATTCATAACCCACTCCAAACCTTCCATATAATTTATGCTTACTTGTTTTTTAAACTCAAAACTTTCATCGGTGTCAAAAAGTGCATCATAGTATCTTTTTTGCCAAAATGATTCGTATGGATTAATATATTTTTCAACAGTTCTATTTTTTATAGGTATATTCAAATATCTATTTTTCTTATCTTCAATAGTTTCAAAAGGAAATTTTCTTCTTTCCCATTTTTCTCTTATTTTATATTCGTTAATTAAATTATCATATTCATTATCAGCAAGAAATTTAATTAATTTTTTTACATTTTTCCAATAAATAACTTTACCATTGGTTAAATTTTGATTTGTTTTGCTTACAGTATCTTTATAAGCGTTTAACATAATATCAACCCCATTTGTTCTTATATTAGCAGAAGGAAAATGTGGTAAAAAATCGTTACCAAGGAAAAAACACAAAAATATATAATCATATAACTTATTGGTTTCTTGGGTAGATGCTGGTTTTTTAAAACCATTCATTTCAAAAATAATTCTTTGTGATAAATAAGGTATATCTAATAAATAACTTTCGTCAGGATTAATATTTCTATCAATAGATTTTACAAACTCAGGAGTTTCTCTATAAAGATAAATATTTTTACTAATTCTAAGATGATTTAAACACAACATAATAAGGTCAGCATCTAATCCATATACTACAGTTACCTCGTTTTGGTGACATTTATGGTTCCTAATATAACCAAAAAGTTTGTGTTCGCCCTCTCCTGGTTCATCTGAGCCAGTAAAAATAATTTCCTCCAATCCATATTTCTTTTCTTGACCCTTAAAATAATTATGAATATTAATGTTTAATTTATTCATAAAATTTGTTCCAGGTGTGATAGCGGTTTTGTTCCATTCCATTTTCTCTCCAGAAATGTGATTCATAACTTTTTTTTCCAACATAGATTTATGTCTTCTGGTTCGTTGTTGTTCTAACTTAGCTACAGGTGCTACGCCATCAAAGGCAATTAATACCTTTTTATTAGGTTTAACATCGTTTATATAATTTTCAATATTAATACATACCATATTAATTAATTCATTTTCAAATAAATCATCATTTTTATATGTATCATAATCCTTTGAAAGAATTCGAAGTGCATCATAAATAATAGAATTACTATCAAAATACAAATTATTTATTTGTTTTTTGAAGTTAAATATTTTAATCAGCATTTCTTTATGATTTCTTATTAAATACGAAAAATAACTCGGTACTCCCATAATTATTAATATACACTGTTTTTTTCTTATATTATTTTAATTATTTATATAAATCGTTATTTTTTTTATGAACTTTAGAAGAAAATATTAAAATAACATTATATTATAAATGACAGAAATGAAAAATAAAAAAATTTTAAAAAAAGAACCAAAACAAAAAATTAAAAAAAAGAAAAAATCTACATCTCGAAGTTCTTGTGTAAAAAAAACTAAATATTATCAAAATATTATACAAGATACTATATTATATGTTCAAAAATACAAATTACTGGATATTATTGATGCAGGTGAATTAAATATTTGTATTCAAAATTTAGAAAAATTATATGAATCAACAAACAATATTATTACATTATTAACAAATAAAAAAAAATTAATAGATTTCAATGATATTATTAATAAATTACAACAAATAAATAATGATTTATCATCAAATTTTAGATTATATGGCACAAAAAGTATAGAATATGTTTTAGATATTTGCTTAGGAAACGAATATATTAATGATAATATAAACGAAAATAATTCTTCTTTATATGAAGTAGTAAAAAAATATATACATCCTATTAATTATAAAGTTTTGGATTGGAAAGATGATAATAATAAAAAAAATGAAAAAATAAAGCAAAAATTAGCAAAGAATCGCATAATTGAGGATTTTATGTTGGTAGAAACTGCGGAAACTTTAGATTGTTTCGATTTAGCCCGAACAACAAAAAAGTTCCAAACAAAAGTATATGGAATAAAAATTATATTTCAAGATTCTGTAAAGAAAAAAACCATGATTATATCTGCCGTTACTGATGATATGATTATTAATTGTATGAATTTAACATATTTACAGGATAAATTAAAATTAATACATCAAAATAAACCCCAAGACCCTATATTTTTGGTAGAAGATTTTTCTCGTTTTTGTAACTCATTAACATTGAAGGAATTATTAGTATATAATAATAAAGAATTATATCAAAGATATGTTGGATATACCAATCAAACAAATTTAATTAAAAAAAAAACTATATCACAGATAGTTAAGGAGTTTATATCAAGTGATTTGTATGGACAGAGAAAATTATTAATACAATTATTAATGAAATATGGAGATCCAGAATTCCAATATTTAGCTTACTTATTGTATGATTTACTATCTACTGAAATGAACGGCAATTTTGATACTATTGAACAAACTATATTATTTGATAGTCTTCCTTGGACAATTAAAAAATATTTTAGAGATGCTATGAAAACCACTATAAAATATACAAAAAACTTATCCAAATTTGATATTAATAAAATCCCTATAGAACAACAAATTTGTTTATTAAAAGCCAGCGATACTGTGAAAGAAAAAGCTATGTTAAAATTAAAAGAAGTTAAAGCTAAATCAGAGGATTCCGGTTCTAAAGCAAGACAATATTTGGATGGATTATTAAAAATACCATTTGGAATATATAAAAAAGAAGCTATCTTATCAATTATGTCGGATATTAATGATGACTTTAAGAGTTTAATTGAAGAAATATCATATAATGATAAAGATATTAGTATTCCTGTCAAAAAAAATTATTCAACCATTGAAATTATAAAACATTTAAATTATTTGAAAAATTCATATGTTGAGCAGTCACAAAATAATTCTATAGAAAAATTAAAAAATAATTTTATTACTGGAAAAAGAGATAATTTAATTGCTAAAATTTGTTTAATTAACAGCATTGTAAAAAAAAATGATTTAAAAAAATTAAAAATTTTACATTCCGGAAAAAAAAATGCATATATGAAAGAAAATATAGCCAATTTTTTTAGTAAATTAACAGATTATCCCGTAATATTAAATGAAATTATAAAAAAATATCCTGATTATTTTCCTATTTATAAAAATGTAAATATACAAAATAATGTAAATAATATTTTAAATAAATGGAATACTGTTACTAATACAATTAAAGATGTAAAAAAGGTATTAAATGATTCTATATACGGACACAGTAAAGCAAAAAGACATATTGAACGTGTAATTGGTCAATGGATTACAGGAAAACAATCTGGATATTGTTTTGGGTTTGAAGGTCCTCCAGGAGTAGGAAAAACAAGTTTAGCCAGAAAAGGTCTCGCAAAATGTTTAAAAGATGCAAATGGCGATACAAGACCATTCTCATTTATAGCATTAGGTGGTTCAAGTAATGGAAGCACTCTTTCAGGTCATAACTATACATATGTTGGTTCTACTTGGGGTAGAATAGTAGATATACTTATGGAAAATAAATGTATGAATCCTATCATATTTATTGATGAATTAGATAAAGTAAGTAAAACAGAAAACGGCAAGGAAATTATTGGCATTTTAACACATTTAATCGATTCAACACAAAACGAAAGCTTCCAGGATAAATATTTTAGTGGTATTGATTTAGATATGAGTAAGGCTTTATTTATATTTTCATATAACGATGTTAGTGTTATTGATAAAATTTTGTTAGATAGAATACATCGTGTTAAATTTGACCATCTTACTTTATATGACAAACTTGAAATAACAAACAAATATATATTACCAGAATTGTATGAAAAAATAGGAATCAATGATTCTATCCTATTAACTAATGATATTATTACATTTATTATAGAAAATTATACTTCTGAGTCTGGCGTAAGAAAATTAAAAGAAATTCTATATGAAATCATAAGTGAAATTAATTTAGAAATTTTAAATCACGATAAAGAATATGATTTACCTATTAAATTAACTATTGAGGATATTAAATTTAATTATTTAAAAGAAAAAAATGAAATTATACACAAAACAATACATAATAATTCTTGTGTTGGAATTATTAACGGACTTTGGGCTAATAGTATAGGTATGGGTGGTATAATACCAATTGAATGTTTTTATTGGCCATCCACTAATTTCATGGACTTAAAATTAACTGGTCTTCAAGGCGATGTTATGAAAGAAAGTATGAACGTTGCTAAGACTCTCGCTTGGAAACTAACCGATAAAAAAAATCAAAAATCACTTTGCAAAGAATTTGAAAAAACGAAATTACAAGGAATACATATACACTGTCCAGAAGGAGCTGTTCCTAAGGATGGTCCTTCTGCTGGAACCGCAATTACTATAGCTATATATAGTCTATTAAATAAAAAAATTATTAAAAAAAATGTAGCTATTACTGGTGAAATTAATCTTCAGGGTAAAGTATCCGCTATTGGAGGATTAGATTTAAAAATTTTAGGAGGAATAAAAGCGGGGGTTAAAACATTCATATTTCCAGAAGATAATAAAAAAGATTATAATAAATTTATTGAAAAATATCAGGATAAAAATACTATTCCTGATGATGTTACATTTACATCTGTAAAAAATATTAAAGATGTTTTAAATATGGTATTTGAATAAATATAATATAATAATATATTATATTAATTAATGGGTTTATTTAATTTATCAATTGATCCGGGAAATGTTATAAATCTTTTTGTATTATTAGGACCACTTTTTATATCTACCTTTTTTATACTTTATAGTAGTTTTCAGGGAACTCTTGCTGGTATTTATTGGTTAATTGGTGCTCTTATTTCACAATGGGCTATAGGTTTCCCAGTTCGTGCTCTGTTTGCATCCTCTATGCAGAAAAGTGCAGACAAAACATTCAGAAAATTAATTAGTGAAGGAAAAACTAATAAACAAGCTTATAATGAAATGAGAATGAAAGCAAATAAAAGTTCATTTAGTTCCAAAAGAAGATGGTGGACTAAAAAAGATTCTTCCAGTAAAGGACCTAATTTTAGAGATATGTGTTCTCTCTTTATTCAACCTTATGGAAATACTTTGTATGGAGCATTTTCAATGCCTTCATTTAATTCTATATTCCATGCTTTTACTTTTGTATTTGTATTAATGCAGGGGATTATGGATAATCCTGAATCTGGAAGTGTAAAAGTTGTTTTAACTATTATATTATTAGGAGTTTTCGGTTTATTGGATGCTATGAAACAAATTATGAAAGGTTGTTGTGCACCCCAAGATATTGCAGTTGGTGCTTTAATTGGAGGCGGAATGGGTGTGGGTTGGTATTTCTTGGCAAGTATGATATTAAATAAAAAATTCTATCCAAATGATGAAGGTTCATTATTCTTTTTTTCAGGACCATTTGGAATGCAAACATGTTCGGTTGATTCTAAAAAACGATTTAAATGTGTTTATGATGATAACTCCGGAAAACCATTTGATGATGATGAAATACCAGAAGAAGAATAAAATATAATAATCATATAAAATCATTTATTGTATTACAAAAATCTTTATATCTATCTTTCAATGCATTATTTATCCAATCATTAAATTGACGTGTTCCTATATATGACCGAAAAAATCTTTTTTCAAAATATTGAAATGCTATAGGAACATTAACACGTTTGTATTTATTTAAAATACTTATATCTTCTATTTTTTTATTTGAATTTCTATTTACATAATTATGAAATTCAAATAAAGACCTTTTTAAACCTTCTTTTGTTTTTATATCATTTATATTTACCAATTTTATATAATTTATTGCGTGGTTTTTACAATAAGGACATGGTAAGTGGTGACAAACATCTTTTATAAAATTCCATATAATCATATAGTTATTAATATAATAGCTATCATTTATCTTTTCCGCAATCGTATGGAATAATGTCCACGTTGGATTTCCCCAATACGCACGACTATCTGGTCTAATTTGAGTATTTTTATTATTATTTGGGTTATTATTTTGGTTATTATTTTTTACTACTACTTGTGAATTTTGTATATTATTAAATATTAGTTTTCTATTGGTATTATTGTTTCTAAATTTTTTATTACTGTTTTTTAAATTATTATTCCACATCGATCCTAAATTCATTGAGTTTATATAAATCATATAAAGAGAATAATTTATTAAAATATAATGCAGGATTTATCCTACGATAATGAAATGTCAATATTCAATAAAGAATTATTAGAATTATTATGTCAAAATGATACCGATACTGATATAGAAGAAGTTACTACTTGTTTAATATCTAATTTACCATTACAATGTAATCACATAACTCTATCCTGTGGTCACAAATTTAATTACAAATCTATTTTCAGTGAAGTAAAAAATCAAAAAAGATATAGTCATTTAGAAACACAAAAATTAAAAAGTAACCAAATCAAATGTCCTTATTGTAGAAATATTCAAAATGGTTTATTACCTCATTATGGAAATTTTGCAAAAATTACAGGTATTAATTGGCCTCCTTCTAAACAATTCAAACCTAATAAATGTTTATATGAATTCATATCTGGAAAAAGAAAAGGTACTATGTGTGATAAAAAATGTTTTAATAAGTATTGTCCTTTACATGAAAAAATTATGAATAAAAGAGCTGCAAAAAAATCATATAACGAAAAGAAAAAGCTAAATGAAGAATTTGCAAATTCAAATTTAGCTAACGTTATTATAGATTTAGCCAATCAAGAAAATCATAATACATGTGCATATGTATTCAAAAGAGGTAAAAATAAAGGTAAAAGATGCCAATGTAAGAAAAAATTTAATTATTCATCTTATTGTAAGGCACATTTTAAATATTTAGATTTATAAATTTTATTTAAAACAATGATGGAATGCTATATTCACCATCTTTTTCTAAATACTTTGCAATAATTTTAGGGTTTATTACGTTATTCATTACATCATGTGGCTCATATACATTTCCATCGTCATCAATGTAATAAATAATTCCTTTAATATCCTGGGCACGAACTACTTTTTTAGAATGACTTGGCTTTTCTGTTGTTTCATTAATTTCTCCATGAGGAACACCTTTAATATGTGTTCCACAAAACCTCTCTCCATTTTTTCTCCTTCTTGTACATTGTTCCTTATTAGCTCTTAAGGCACAACACCTTTCGAAAAAGGGCACTACATTTTTTACTCTCTTTCTTTTTTTGAAATCACATTTATCAAAATGCAAAGGTTGATAATCATATACATATTGTAAAATTTGATTTTGTGATTCTGCGTTACAATTTGTTTTGGAAATAAATTCTTTAATATTGTCTTTAAAAGTTTGCAGATAAATTCTGTGCTTGCTGTTAATACGTTTCTCCATAATTTAATATATTTATAATAAATTATGTTAAAATCAATTTTTATATTCTATTGTAAATCAACTTAAATGTAATTTAAGTATTCTGCTCGTCTATTTGGTAGAAAGCAGCAAAAAACTAATAAAGCATTTACCCATAACTGAATTGGTGCTATTTTATCTATTGGTGCTGTAGGAACAATAAACCCTAATAATGAAAATCCACCATTAATTACAATAAATGCTATAACAATTATTATAAGTTTATTCATTGATATATATTATTTACATTATAATATATCATAAAAATCATAATCAGGATCATAATTGCCTTTTAATGTTTTTTTATCAATCAAATGAATTGATAATGAAATATAATTATCATACTGCTTAGTTACATACTCTGTATTATGTAAAAAATATCCAGACCCTTTCATATTTTTATAGTTAGATATTTGCAAAGAATCATATTTTGATGTCCATTTGCCTTTATTTTTTTTAATTAGTTTATCTTTTTTCTTTTTAGATAATGATTCATCATGTAATCCTTTAACATATGAATAAATAGGGTCACTTGGTCTATTCAATATTACTCTATAATTTCCTAAAAATAATGCAAATCTTACTATACCTCCTTGATTAAATTTTCCATTTGTATCTGTTATTAATTTTCCAAACATCTCTATTTTTTCATAATTTGATGACCAACCTCCTGCTCTTATACTATTTTTAAAATCTGTAAAGTAGTAATATGGACCAAAAAGTCTAACTGTTGCTGCTCTCATTCCTAAGTTTGCTATATAACTTATTATTTCCTGACTTCCACCATGATATACTACCGTTGGCACCTCAATACATTTCTTATTTTTATCTTTTAAATATATCAACTTTGGATTTTCTAAAAAAAGTTTAGTTACTGAATTATGAACTGGAAATGTTATTATCTTTTTAATATTACAAATTTCATCTATTAGGCTCCATATATATGAATCTGTTTTATCTATCATTTTTACGACTACCGATTCAAATTCTATATTGTAAAATAAAAAAACTCCATCACTATTTTTTATATATCCCAATGGATTTTGATTTTTATTAAAAATTTTTTTCATTAACGATTTTCCTATTTGTAAAATCTCTCCAGATTTGTATTTCGTAAATGGAAAAACACACAAATTTCCTATTGACTTTTTATCATCTGGATATTTATATAATAAATATCTTAAAAAGGGTTTTGATATAACTTTATTTGATTGACTTTTTACTATATCAAAACAACATATATGGATTTTTTCTCCCTTTTCTATAGAAATATTATGATAATCTGTTTTCATATGTCTATCAATATTATATGAATAATAATTATTTGTGTATAACTTTCCTGATTTTGGTTCTTCTTTTTTTTCTATTGCACGAATTTTTATATTACCCGAATTTATCATTTATATATTACTTATACTTATTTTTTTATTTTTCTTTTTATATTTTCTTTTTCTTTTTCTTGTCTACTATCCATAATAAATTTTGTTAATTCATCAACCATACGTTGGTCATTTTTAAAATAAGTAGCTAAAGATGTTAATAAATGTTTCTTACTTAATGCTGATTTGGTTTTTGTTTTATTATAAATTAATTGACCATCTGGCACATTCAATGCATCTATGTCTTGGGTTTTCATTATTCCTACTAAATTTTCCGTTAAATCTTTCTTTAGTTTTCTTCTTTCTCGTATTTCTTTTTGCAATCCTCTTATCTGATTATCAATTTCTAACCACGTTTTTACATTCTCAAGCAATTCATTCTGACTCATTATATTAAATACTTATAAATTTTTAAGTATTTAATGTAAATTATTTATTTTTACTCATCTTCCTTTTTTTTTGGGACCATATCATTTGGAACATTATTTTTTATACAAGTCTTAATAAATTTTATTGTTGGTTTGCAATCATAATTTGTTCCTACATAAACACCTGCTCCAAATCCTAATATAAATTGCCACATATATTATAACTAAATATAATATTAATTAATTAAAAATGGCACTAAACCTACAAACAAAGATATACTTGTACCTATATGCCATATTGCATGCAAATGAAATTGTTTTACATATTCACAAAATAATTGGTCTAATATCCAACAAAAAAATGAAAATACAAATATATTTCTATAACATGAAATACAACCATTACTCTTAGATTTAACCTTATTTTTCCTATTTTTTACCAAATAATATGTATAAATTTGTAGTGATGAAAATACACTGAAAAAAATATAAAACTTTGTGTAAAATATTAAATAAAAAACAACTAAAAAATATAAATATATATTTGAAAATTCTTGTAAATTTTGTCTCTCTCTTATTTTATTAATTATATTAAAACTTAATACTAACATTCCTCCCTCATCTAATATTTGACCATAATATCTTAATGTACTATGTAATACTGTGGTACCTATTCCCAAAAAAATTATAGACAAACCTATCTTTTTTAATTTTGTTTTATAATAAAACGTACCTACTAATATGTAAGCAAACGCTGATAATGTATTATAATATTCTGCTATATAATCATTTTTTATGTACTTATTTTCACAAAAATTAACACTTGCGTCTGGTTTTCCCCAAAACATTTATATAAATTATTTTTGTTATTTTAAGTAAGTTATATATATTTTATGGAATATTTAGAAAAAATCAACGCGTTTATCCTTTTTTAAAATAAAAAATAAAGAATATATAAATGAGTGAAACTCCTAAAATTAGCATACCTGGCACACCTAAAAATAAAAAAGACACAAACAAAATACCCGAATGGCACCAACAACAAGAGCTTATTCTTAAACGATGGAGTGAAATTGGCTCTTCTTACAGATATTTACACGACAAATCCTTTAAAAAATTTGATAGACAAAATATGTGGTTCGCATTACCTGTTATTATTATAAGTACTATCACTGGGACTGCTAATTTCGCGCAAGGTTCTTTTCCAGACGCATGGAAAGAATTTGTTCCTCTTGGTATTGGATTTTTTAATTTATCAGCAGGTCTTATTACCACTGTTAGTCAATTCTTAAGAGTCAGTGAATTATTAGAAGGACACAGAGCTGCAAGTATTGCTTATTCTAAATTTTCAAGAAATATCAGTGTCGAATTAAGCTTACCTGTTAAAGAAAGAACTGAAGATGGTTCTGTATTTATTTCTAATTGTAGAGCCGAGTTAGATAGGCTTATTGAACAAAGTCCTGATATACCCGAAGATATTGTCAAAGCATTTGTTAAACGATTTCCTGAACCTGAAACTGATGAATCCGGTAATAAAATTAAAAGTGGATATGAATTCTTTAGACCTGAGATTCTTGATATCAAACCTATTAAGATTTATAGAGATAATGCTGCCGAGGAAAAAAGAAAACTTAAAGCTGAAAGAGCATTAGCTAAAAAAGAAGCATTAGAAAAAGAAATTGCTCTTAAAAAACTCATGGATCAAAAAGATGCTGAAAGAAAGGCTTTATTAGACCAAGCTAAAAAAGAATTTGAAGATTCACAAAAAATGAGAGACACTGAAGTTAAAAAAATGCTGGAATTAGCTCAAAAACAAACCAAAAAAGAATTGATTAAGAATAAATTTAGTGTTACTAATATTGAGGAATCTATGAATGAATTATTGGGAACTTTAAACCAAACCGCTCAAACTATTAGCGATTATAGTGATAGTAGTAGTGATAGTGACAACAATACCTCAAAACCATCAACACCTAAAGTTTTATTTGGACAACCTAAACCTAATATTCAAATAGTTATAGATGAATCAAGTAAAGATGATACTGATACTGTGACAGATGTTCCCGACAATACAGATGCGTCAGGTAATGATGTTTAAATTATAAATACTTCTCATAATTCTTCCAAGATTTAAATCTAACTTTTCTGTCTCTTCTAATTTTGTTTCAAAACCTATATTATATACTTCCTTATTTTCGTTTAACATATTCATATATTCTATATTTACAAAACTTTGGTAACATTCTTTTGTAAATTTTCTACCAAATAAACATTCACTTTTAATTAAATGTAATAATTCTTCCTTATCTATACTATTGTAATGTTTCGGCATTCTATCTCCTATATTCGGTCTAAATGGATATTTATAATTCATCATATCTGGCCAGTTTGTAAATGTTGTTGCACCATTTGATAAATTTGGAGTCATTTTTATTTCTTTTTCCAAATAATTCTTATAAACTGTTGTTATGTAAAAATGCTCTTCTGGTGAACCTATATTACCATAATATTTTTCAATATCTTCCTTTTTTGTATTTACTATTACATCGCAAATTGTTCTATTTAAAATAAACCAATTTGATGATTTTTTTATATGACTTCTATCATAAAATTCTAATAAATTATTACATCTGGGAAAACATTGTCTATCTGGCATCACATTAAAATGACCATAACAATCCTTAGTTAAATATTTATATATGTAATTAAATGATTTCAAAGGAACACAATTTTGACTTAATGATATTATTTTATAACATCCATCATTTAAAGCCTCCTTAAATAGCAAATTATGAGCATATATCAATGTTACATCCGCATATTTAGTCTCAACGCATTCTTTTAATTTATAATTCTCAAAATACTTTAATGGTTTATTGATTTTATAATGAATATATATACCATACTTTTCTGTATCTACATTTTTAAAAAATATATTCCATAATTCTTCTAATACTATCTCATCATATATCAAAAAACAAAATCCTATTTTTTTCATTTAAATATTATTAATTTGTAATATTTAAATTATAGTTGTTTATAAAGACTTTTTGTCCATATCAATCCCATTATATACACTGGTATCATTAGAGAAATTGGTAGTTTATTTTGTGCTTCTTTATATGCTGTGTATGTATAATAACCCAGTATAGGTACTCTTATAAATGAATATATTATAAACTGAATCTTTTTCCATAATTTCACATTTGGATTTTTTGTTTTTAAAAAATAATAAACCCAATAAGATGGAATATTCGATAATTCTGCTGTTGTTAAACCTTTTACTGCTATAATTGATGGTTCCATATGCATATAGTATGCTGAAATAATATGATGATATACAAAAGGATATTTTAATTTTCCCTTCATATTTTTTATTGTATTTATTGAATCATATAAAAAATATCCTGTTGAAAATTTTGTAATTATATAACGTAAATTTTCATCATTAGGGCAAATAAATATATGATATAACCCTAATATTGATATTCCACTTGCATGAAATAAAGCTGTAAAATTATTTGACATCTTTTGTGATTTACCTATTATTAATTTTATAAAAGATTCTACAAATTTAAATCCCATTGTTGATACAAATGAATCTAAAAATCCTGATGGATTATTCAATATTATACTTGAGATTCTACTTGCCATTTAATAAATTATTTGGTTTATTGTTTATATAATTTATTAAATTAATTATCTTCATTATTTTCTTTTTTCATATCTTGATGACTATCGTGCCAAAATTTACCCCAAGCACTATTTGATTTTGCTGCTTTTATTTTAATATTTGCTGCTTCTTCTTTTAAAGCTTCCTTTAATTGAACATCATCTGTTTTTTCCTCCTCATCTACTTCATTGTATAAACTTTCTTTTTCCTCACTTTTATTCCATAAATTTGATAACCAAGAAGCTTTCTCCTCTATCTCTTCTGTTTCTACTTCAGCTACCTTATCTTTTTTCTGATATGCAGAATATCCTAAATATGCTAATGCTGTTCCTACCGCACCCACTCCTACTGCTACTGCTACTGCTTGTTTATTTTCCATTATAATAATTGTATATATATTATTATAATGTTTTAAAACGCATTACCTTTTTCTTCTTGTTCTTTTTCTTCGTTTTCTATTTCTTTTAGTTTTCTT
>CEWG01195031.1_pt1 | contig 15874 bp, 10 predicted proteins | sample 361411 | NCBI WGS metagenome assembly CEWG01 (sample SAMEA2622173, study PRJEB7988) | marine metagenome | biome: marine biome (ENVO:00000447); feature: surface water layer (ENVO:00002042); material: "saline water (ENVO:00002010), including plankton (ENVO:xxxxxxxx)" | depth 5 m | reverse complement strand
TAAATTTAGATTTTAATAAATTTAGATTTTAATAAATTTAGATTTTATGAAAATTTTTTAGAACCAATTTTAATTAATTTCATAATTGTTTCATCATCAGCTTCATCTATATTAATTGAATGAGTATATGGTCCATTACCTTGTACTAATACTTCATTTTTTTTATCATTAAAACATAGTTTTCTTAGTAATTCTTTTTTTTTAACAATATCATTTTTATTATATTTTTTATTATCCTTATTATTATTCATTTAATTTAATTAAATATAGTAAATTATTTTTTAATAATATTTTTTTGATTTAATTAAATTTAATTAAATATGAATTATATTTGTAATTATTAAAATGAAATATAAATTTATTGTGTTTTTAATTTTATTAATTTTTATTATTTCAATAACAAATAGAAATATTGAGCATTTTAATAATATTGAATTTGTTTCACCAGTAAATTCCTATAATACAATTATAAATTCAAAATATTTTAATACATTTAATAAAAATGATTTCAAAGTTAGAAATTGTAAAAATATTGAAGAATGTAAAAAATTATACAAATCTAATTTAATTAAATTTAATGATTATGAAAAAGAATCATTAATATATTTAATAAATAAAGCAAATCTTTTAATTAAAGAACATTCTAGTTTTAATAATATTAAATGGAAATTATGTAAAACTACTGATAATATAGAAGAAGGTATGCCACATACACATGGAGATATTATATTTTTATCACATAAATTTTTTGATAATCCGGAGAAATATAAAATAAGAACTTTGATTCATGAAAAGATTCATATATATCAAAGAAAATATCCACATAAAACACAAGAATTATATAAATTTTATAAATTTAAAAAAAATAAAATAGTAGACAAAGAAATGAGAAGAGCAAATCCTGATTTAGATGGTAATGATTATGATTATAACGGAACTATATTTTATATGAAATACTTAAAAAATCCAAATAAATTAAGTGATTCGAATGTAAATTATGTAGCATTACGAGATTATGTACATCTAGATAATAAAGAGATTATTAAAAATTTTAGGAATCAAGGATATCAAAATGAACATCCGAATGAAATATTTGGTTGTATGATAGCAGATAAAATAGTTGGTAATAATCTCACAGATTTAGAATTGATTAAATATTTAAATTAAAAAATTTAATTTAATAAAATTTTGAAACTTTTAGATATTTTTATTAATTAATTAATATGGGTAAATTTAAAAAACCTACAAAAATTAAAAAGAATAATAATAAATTGAAATGTAAAGTAATTACATCTAAATATAAAGTAGATAAAATTAAAAATAATTTAATAGTATTGAATGAATATTATAATGAGTTAAATCATTATATTTTAAAATTAAAGCAAGAAATTTTAGAATTAAAAATATATATTGATAAAGTATTGGAATATTTATTATATTTAATATATGAATTATCTAAATTATTAAAAATATCTAGATCATTTGAAGTTTCTAAATGTCAAGGATATAATTGTTTATTCTATAATTATGAGTTAAGGTCTCATGGTAAATTTAGTGAATCACAACAGAAATATCTATGTGATTTATGTTTTATTTAATTACATAATCTTGTAAAAATACATTTATAATGTGAATAATTATCATTATTATTAAATACAATATCTGTATCTATAAATTTTTTATTGCAATAGCAACATGTTTCATCTGCTTTATTACAGTTTGTAAATTTAATTAAATTTAAATATACACTATAATTTAACCAATAATTAATTGTCCAACTTTTATTTTTACATATATATTCATCCATTATCCATCCTAAATTAATTAATTTTTTTGCATATATTAATTTATTTAATTTATTAAATTTAGAATTAATTAAATCTGTATTTGTAATATTATTAAAATCTTCATATATATAACAAAATCTTTTATAAAATTTTCTGTAAGAAATATCTTCATATTTTAATAAATAAATTGTTTGTTCTGTTCTATCTCTCATAATAATATTTCCATTAAATTTTTGTAATAGTAAATTACAATCAAATGAACATTCTGTAAATTTTAACATATAATTATTAATAGTTGTTCTGAATAAATATATTGTTTGATAAACTTTATGATTATAGCAAATTGTTATTATTGTTAAAGTATTATATGGATTATATACTTTGACTCTATATTCTAATGATAATATTGATAATAATATATTCATAAATTTATTTAAATTGTAACGAAATAAACACTTAATTGTATTATTATCATTATTTATATTATCATATATTATGTAATTATCAAGTGATAATAATATATTCCTAATATATGAATGACAATTATTTATATAGTATTTATCATCTACTAAATTATTATTTGAATCAGTTAAATTATTATTTGAATTTATAATCTTATTATTTATAATATCATTCGTTTCAATAATTTCCGTCATTTTAAATATATATAAAAATTTGAATATATAATTTATTAATTAAATACTTAAATTAATTTTTAGATTTGTCATATTTTAATATGAAAAAATCAAAAGAAGTTATTTTAAAAAATAATTTAGAAAAAGATAGATATTTAATAAATGATATTAAATTAAAAATGATTTCTAAAAAAGAATTAGAAAATTTAAAGAGTAATCCTAAGGAATATTTATCTAAATTATCAGAATCATTACTTGTTAAACTTATACAAGACCTAAATTATTCATATTATATTGATGGTAAATCTCTATTAACTGATGAAATGTATGATTATGTTAAAGAAGAATTACAAAATAGAAATCCAAATCATCCTATATTAAAAGAAATTGGTATTTCAAATATTAGAAAAGTTAAATTACCATACTTTATGGGTTCTATGGATAAAATTAAAAATGATGATAAAGTTCTTAATAATTGGTTAAAAAAATATCCAAGTGATAAAGGATATGTTATATCTGATAAATTAGATGGTATATCAGGATTACTACATAAATCAGTAGATGATAATGAAGTTAGACTATATACACGAGGGAATGGAGAAGAAGGTCAAGAAGTTACACATCTAAAATCATTTATAAATGGAATACCTGAAATTAATATTAAAGATGAAATAGCAGTTCGTGGAGAATTTATTATAACAAAGGAAAAATTTGATAAATTGAAAGAGGAAGATGATATTAAAAATACTCGTAATATTGTTGCAGGAGTTTTTAATTCTAAAAAGCCAAATCTAAAAATTGCTAAAATAATTGATTTTGTAACATATGAATATATTTTACCACCTATGGAACCAATAAAACAATTTAAAAAACTAAAGGAGCTTGGTTTTATTGTGTCTTATCACAAGAAACTTAAAGAGATAAATAATACAATTCTATCTAAAATATTAGAAGATAGAAGAAAAGATTCTGATTACGATATAGATGGTATTATAGTTACACAAAATAAAGTTCATAAAAGAAATACAAGTGGAAATCCAAAATATTCATTTGCTTTTAAGAATATATTAACTTTAAAAAGTGCAGAAATTATGGTATTAAAAGTTCAATGGAATATTACAAAGGATAAATATATTCAACCAGTAGTTATTTTTGACCCAGTTGAAATAAATGGAGTTAGTATTGAGAAAGCAACAGGTATAAATGCGAAGTTTATAAAAGAAAATAAGATAGGTCCAGGTAGTAAATTAGTAATTGTAAGGAGAGGTGATGTAATTCCTCATATAGAAAAAGTATTAACTGAAAGTGAATCTGGAGAACCAAGTATGCCAGATTATAAATATAAATGGAATAAAACTGATGTAGAAATAATTTTAGATAATTCTGAAGTTAGAAAAGATATATTAAAAGAAAAAGATATAAAAGAACTAGAAAATTTTGTAACTAAAATTAAATTTGATAGAATTAGTGGAGGTCTAGTAAAAAAATTATTTAATGGAGGTATTGATACAGTTTATAAATTTCTCAATGTATCAAAAGAAGAATTATTAGAAATAGAAGGTATAAAAGATAAGACTGCTGATAATATTTTAGAATCAATTAAAAAATCAATGAAAGATATTGATTGTATTAAATTAATGGTTGCTTCAAATAGTTTTGGGAGAGGTTTTGGTGAAAAAACATTTAAATTAATATATAAAGAATTAGATAGAGATATTGTTGAAAACAAACCAACTACTGATGAATTAATTAATATTAAAGGAATTGAAATAAAAACTGCTGAAAAATTCGTTGATAATTTCGATGATTTTATTAAATTCTTAAAAACTAATAAATTAGATTGTAATTTTAAGAAAAAAATAGTGAAAAGTAATTCTGGAAATAAATTAGATAATTTAAATATTGTTTTTTCTGGGGTTAGAGATAAAGAATTAGAGGATTTTGTTGAAAATAATGGTGGAAATATAAAAAATACTGTTAATAAAGAAACCTCAATATTAATTGTTAAAAACTTAGATACTACTAGTTCAAAAGTTAAATTAGCAAGAAAATTAAATAAAGAAATTAATGATAAAGAAGAATCAGTAAGTAGTATTAATAGATCAAGAATAATTCAAAATGATAAAATTAAAATTTTAACAATTGAAATGTTTAAAAATAAATATATAAATTAATTAAATTTGATTTAATTAAAATTTGATTTAATTAAAATTAATAAATTTGAAAAATAATATTATATTTAATAAAATGGAAAACGCTAAAAAAATGTTTTTATTTAATCTATTACTTACTGCAGTAATTGCATTTACATCATTATATCTAATTAAGAAAGTTAATAAAATTGTAACTATTGAGAAATTTGCTTATGGTAGTGGTAGTTCTGCTTCATATGCTCCTTTAATGAAACTTGATAAGGAAGATTTTGAAGATAAAAAGAAAACTACAAAGAAAGTGGATACTGATAGTACAGATAATACTGATAGTACAGATAATACTGTTAAAAAAGATTCATGTAAGCCATGCCCTATAAATAATACAAATAGAAATGAGCAAATATTAAAAGGTTTTGGTAATCAGGATGTAGACACACTATTTGGAACTCCAACTCATTATAGCGAAGCATCAGCATCTTATAGTAATACACAAGAAAATGCACCAAATGTTAAAGGAGACAAAAAGAGTCTATTTTTATTTAAATATAATGATTGCAAACCAGAGTGCTGTGAACCAAGTTCTGGTAAAGGTACTGGATATTCATGTGATACTGGTTGTGTATGTAATGATGTAGAACAGAATAATTTAGTTGCTTCAAGAGGAGATGGAGTATATCCATCAAATCCTGATGAAAGTTTAAAATTCCAACCATACCAAAAAATAATTTAAAAATTATTTTATATATTTATTTATATTTAAAATTTGATATTTTTTTTTATTTATATTATAATATTTATAATGTATTGTATAAGGGGTTGTGATAATATAATTAAAAGATTATTTAATAAAATTCCTAAAAATTTAAATTTTAAAGAATTAAATTTCTTTTATCCTCCAATTAAAAAAGGTAGAGTAATTAGAGTATATGATGGAGATACTATAACAATTGCTGCTAGAGTGCCATTACTAAAAAATAGAGATATTTATAAATTTTCAATTAGATTAAATAGAATAGATTGTCCAGAAATAAAAACTAAAAATAATGAAGAGAAATTATATGCCTTAAGAGTACGGGATTTATTATCAGAAAAAATAATGAATAAAATGGTAAAAGTAGAAATATTAAAAACTGATAAATATGGAAGATATTTAGCAGAAATATATTATAAAAGAGAAAATATAAGTGATTGGTTATTAAATAATAGATATGCTATACCTTATGATGGTGGTAAAAAGGAAGATTTTAGTGTAGGTAAATTTAACCATCTATTAATAGAAGATTCATATGTAAATGCTGAATTAGTAACTGTTCCTTTACATAATTCAAATGGAGAGTATCTTATTTAAATAACAAAGTATATAAATTAATTAAGTATAAATATGTGCTATTGAATCTGACATTGTATTTTTATTTTTAATTAAATAATCAACTACTTTATTATTTATTATAAATGGTATCTCAAAATCAATATTTAGATTTGATATAGATAAACTTTTATCTTCTATCTTATTATCCATTAATCTAAATAAATTTAAATTACTAATTATACATTCAATTGATCTTCTTAAATTTCTTACACCATTCTCACTTTCTGTTTTACTAATTATATATTTAATAATCTCTTCAGTAAATATTAAATCAGTACTTTTAAAATTAAAATCTTTTAATATTTCGGGTATTAAGAATTTATTTGCAATATTAATTTTGTCATTATTTTTATATGGATCTGTATTAATTCTAATCATTCTATCTCTTAAAATAGGATTAATCATATAATCATTATTGTAAGTGAAAATAATAAGTGCTTTTGAAAGGTTTAAAGGAATATCATAAAAATACTTATCAAAAAAAGCATCATTTTGCGTACTATCTGTTAAATGTATTAAAGTATTAATTATTTCTTCTCCTCTTGATGAATCGCTTACTTTATCTAATTCATCAAAATATATTATAGGATTCATGCATCCTGCCTTCATTAATGCATCTACAATTTTTCCATGTATTGCTCCTTCATATGTAAATGAATGACCAGTTAAATAAGCACTATCATTTATACCTCCTAATGGAATAAATACAAATGGGAGATCAAGTGCTTTACATAATCCTTCTTTAATAAGTCTTGTTTTACCACAACCTGGACTTCCATGAATTCCAATACAGTTCCCTTTAAGAGATGGATTTGATATCCATTGTCCAATAATCCGCGTAATCTGTTCTTTTGATTTGTCATGTCCATAAACATTTTGATCAAGAATTTTATGAGATTTAAGTAAAAAATTGCTAATTAAAGATTTATCCTTAGGAATTTTAAGTTTTTTATAGATTCCGCAAGGAATTTTACATAAATTTTCAACATAATTAAGAATTTTAAAATACTCACCACTTCTTTCATTCATAGAACTAAGATGATTTAATTTTTTTAGTGCTACTGCTTTAATAGAATCATTAATATCTGAATTAATTATTTTGAAACGAAGTGGTACTTGTTCTTTATTTAACTCATTAGTTTTCTTTTCAAACTTAATAATTTTATTTTTATTTCTAACACTTTGCTTTAAAAAATATTCCATTTCTTCATCTTTATAATTAGAAAAATTAGGATTTTTATCAATATACTTTCTGTTTTTTTTAATTTTTTCATGGGTTTCTTCATAATCATCATCATAATCTTCATATTCTTCATATTCTTCATCATTATTTTTATCTAGTAATGATAATGACTTAAATTTCTTATTATTATTATTTAGTATAATTATAGTATTATTATCTAACATTTCTGTAAATTTTCTTTTTAGATTATCTTCATTATCTTCATTATCTTTATTACTTTCATCATTAACAATATTATTATCTTCATTATCCTCATTATATTCATTATTTTCTTTATTTTCTTTTTTTTGTTTCTTATTTTCTATAATAATACTATTATTATCACTAGCTATACTTTCTATATCGTCATCATCATTATTACCTTTATTAATTTTACAAATATTAACATTAGTTTTACTTCTAGTATTATGTTTTTTTTTATCCTTTTTCATATTTATTTAAATTTAAAAAAAAATTTATAAATTAAATTATAAGATTTATTTATAAATATATTTAAAAAAAAATCTTATTATATAGTATAAAAATAAAATATGTCAACCGTCAAACAACAAAGCATAGTAAATACAATTGAACAATTACATAAAGATTCATCTGTTAATACAGGGACCATTCCTCTTGTGGAAGGAGGTTTATATAACTTAATAAATAATATGATAAGTAATTTATCATATATTAAAGCATCAATTAAAACAGAAGAAAAAAAAATGATACATGACTTAGGTACTGTGACTACAAATAGTGGTACAATAAATGGTGATAATTTCATTATTATCCCAACCGTGGTTGCTGCAAGTCTCGCTTCTGACTCGAATGCAATCAGAGGTGATGTTCACACTGGCACCGCCACTATCGACAACAACGTAGCAGTTTATTCAGGTTCAGTCACCACTGCTACTGCATATAGTGAATCGGCAGCATGGGAAATCTTAAGAGATGCAGCTCAAACTATCGTAGATTTTAAAGAAGGTTCAACAACCGGTTCTGGTTCTTCTGTAAATCTGACGAATTCGAATACGAGTCTTATATTACAAGAAGATACTGCATAGATATATATTTCCCCAAATCTCACACTTTTATTTTTTCAAAATTATATAAAAATATTTTATATAATATTATTAATTTAAAAAAAATTGAAAAATATATTTATAAATTAATTAAAATAAATTATTAGTTAAATAAAATGTCAATCTATAAAGAATTATCATATGAACAAGATGTAGATACAATAAATGGTATACAATTTTCAATTATGAGTGCAGATGATATTAGGAACAGATCAGTTGCTGAAATATTAACAACAGATACATATGCTGGTGTTGAACCAGTACATGGTGGTTTATTTGATCCTAGAATGGGAGTTGTAGATCATAATAAAATATGTCCAACATGCGAGCAAAAAAATAAATTCTGTCCAGGACATTTTGGACATATAGAATTGGCAAAACCTTTATTTTATATTCAATTTTTTGATATTGTAAAAAAATTAATGAAATGTGTATGTTTTAAATGTTCTAAGTTATTGCTTGATAAAGAACAACCAGAGTTACAAAAAATTATGAATAAAAAAATATCTAGACAGAAAAAGTTTGATGCAATCTATAAAATATGTTCTAAAAATAAAATTAAATGGTGTGGTTCAAATAGTGATATAGGTTGTGGAGCAAGACAACCTGATAAAATATCCAAAGATAATATAGGTAAAATTATATTAGAATGGAAAGATGTTGAAGAAGATAATAAAAAAATATATCTTGCAGAGGATGTACTAAAAATTTTAACCAGAATTACTGATGAAGATTCTGCTATATTAGGATTTCCTAAAAAAATAAATAGGCCTGAGAATTTAATTTGTACTGTATTTCCATTTCCTCCTCCTACTGTTCGTCCATCTGTTAGAAATGATACTGGACAAAGATGCCATGATGATTTAACACATAAACTATGTGATATGGTAAAAACTAATAATACTCTTAAGGCAAAAATTGATAAAGGAACTGCAACAATAGAACAAATTGAATACTGGACTATACTATTACAATATCATTTATCAACATTTATTGACAATAAAATTCCAGGTATAGCACAAGCTAAACAGAGAACAGGTCGTCCATTAAGATCTCTTACTGAAAGACTTAAATCAAAAGAAGGTAGAATTAGAGGAAATCTAATGGGTAAGAGAGTTGATTTTTCAGCAAGAAGTGTAATCACCCCTGACCCATGTATTTCAATTAATGAATTAGGTGTTCCAATTAAAATAGCAATGAATTTAACATATCCTGAAAAACTTAATAAATATAATAGAGAAAAACTAATTGAACTAGTTAAAAATGGTCCTGATAAATATCCAGGTGCTAAATATCTTCGTAAAGCAAATGAAAATATGAGAACTATTAGATTAAAAGATATGGATTTTGATAAATTGACATTTGAAGATGGTGATATAGTTGACAGACATGTTATGAATGGTGATTTTGTATTATTTAATAGACAACCATCATTACATAAAATGTCTATGATGTCTCACAAAGTTAGAGTTATGCCATATGATACATTTCGTTTAAATCCTGCTGTAACACCTAGTTATAATGCGGATTATGATGGGGATGAAATGAATTTACACTTACCACAATCTGTACAGACAGAAAATGAACTTAAAATGTTATCAAATGTAACAAGTCAAATAGTAAGTCCTCGTGAAAGTAAACCAATTATATCAGTTGTTCAAGATGTAACATTAGGATTATATAGACTAACAAAAGATAATGTTGAAATTACTGAAAAACAATTATTTAATCTATTAATGACAAATAGTAAATTTATTGGTGATGTCCCTGAACCAAATAATGATAATAAATGGTCAGGGAAAGATATATTATCTGAAATAATTCCTAGTAATGTTAATTTAAAAAATGGAAATAATCAATATGATAGTGATAAAAATAAAAATGATAAACAAAACTTTATAGTTATAGAAAATGGTAAAATAAAACAAGGTGTTTTTGATAAAAAAATATATCAAGATAGAACTAATGGATTAGTTCATATTTTATTTAATGATAATGGACAAGATGAAGCAAGATATTTATTTGATAATACCCAAAAATTGATTTGCAATTGGTTAGTGTATAATGGATTTAGTGTTGGAGTATCAGATTTAATTGTTACTCAAAAAATTAATGATGAAATGGAAAAAGAAATTGATGATATGAAAACTAAAGTTTATAAAATAATGAAAGATATCCATCAAAATAAATTTGAGAATAAATCATTTGAAAGTAATAAGCAAAACTTTGAGAATGAAGTTAATAATTTACTTAATAATTCTATTGGTAAAGTTGGTAAAATCGCTCTAAAAAATATTACTGATGAAAATAGAATGGTAAATATGATTAAATCTAAATCAAAAGGTAATCCAGTTAATATGGCACAAATGATTTCAAGTCTAGGACAGCAAAATGTAGATGGTAGAAGAATTACAGATAGTTATAATGATAGAACTTTACCTCATTATACTAAATATGATGATGGACCAGAAAGTAGAGGTTTTGTTGAGAATTCATTTATTAATGGATTAACCCCCCAAGAATTTTACTTTCACGCGATGGGTGGTCGTGAAGGTTTAATTGATACCGCTGTAAAAAGTATAACAGGTGATACACCAATTATAATTATAGAAAATGATATTCCTAAGAAAGTTAATATTGGTGATTGGATAGATAATCATTTGGAAATTAATAAAAAAGATATAAAATATTATGATGAAAAAGAAGCAAATATGGAATTATTAGATATAGAAAATAATGATAATTTAAAAGTAGTAATTCCAACTACTGATAATATAGGTAATATGAGTTGGGAAAAGATTACAAAAATAACAAGACATGACCCAAGTGAATTAATATATATAATTAAAACAAAAGCAGGTAGAAGCGTAAAAGTAGTTGAATCTAAATCATTATTAATATGGAATTCAGATATAGAAGAATATGAACCAACATTAACAACTGATGTAAATATTGGAGATTATGTTCCTATATCTTATAATTTATCGAATAAAAATGTGAAACAAATTAATTACATTAATATGGAAGATTATTTACCAAAAGATGAATATATTTATGGAACAGATTTTAATATTGCTATGAAACTAATAATTGATAAAGATAGAAGATTACCAACATTTTGGTGGAGTAATAATAATGGAAAAGAATTTATGTTACCATATAATCATGCTCATTCATTATTAAGAGTTGAAAAAAGGTCAAATATAGATATAATAAAGGATAATTATATCTATCCATATAGAGGAGTAAGGAGTGAAGCAAAGATTGAAGATAAATTAGAATTAAATAGAGAAAATGGAGTATTTTTAGGTATGTATTTAGCAGAAGGTAATTCTCATATTACTAGTGGTAAAGTAATGATATGTAATAATAATCCAGAAATATTAGGAATTATAAAAAAATGGTTTGATAAACGTTCAATTGTAAATAAAATTTATACAAAAAATATTAAAAATACTACATCTACTACAATTCAAGGTTATTCTGTTGTATTAGCAAAATTTTTGAGTAAATTTGTTGGTAAAACATCAAGAAATAAATTTATTCCATCTGAATTTTATTTAGCACCTGATGAATTTATAATTGGATTATTAGATGGTTATTTTTCAGGTGATGGACATATAACTAAAAATTCAATTGAGTTATCATCTGCTTCATATGAATTAATAGAAGGTATTAGTATGTTATTAACAAGATTTGGTATTTTTTGTAAAATTACATTTTCAAAATTAAAAAGTAATAATTTTGGAACAACTGATATTGCTCCAATAAATAGATTAGCAATACGATCTAAGTTTGCTTTAAAATTTGCTAAAATTATAAAATTATCACATCCAGATAAATTTGAAAAACTTAATAATTTATTAAATTCAGAAACTATATTAAAATATGAAAAAATATATGAAGTTAAAAAAGATACTATTTTAGATGAAATTATATCAATTGAAAAAATTAGTTCTAAGGAATATCCAAAAGTATATGATTTAACTATTCCTGCTACTAAGAATTTCGGTTTATCAAATGGATTACAAGTATATGACACCTCGGAAACAGGGTATATTCAAAGACAATTAATAAAAGGAATGGAAGATTGTAAAATAAATTATGACTTAACAGTTAGAAATGCAACTGGTGCAATTGTTCAGTTTCTATATGGTGAAGATGGTATGAATGCAACAAAATTAGAAAATCAAAGTTTAAAATTTCTGGAAATGGATATTAATGAATTGGAAAAAGCATATTTATTTAGAGCAGATGATTGTGTAAAAAATCTGTTTAAGAAATCAATTTTTAATAACTTAATGGATGATTTAAGTTGGGAAAATAAGTGCTATGATTTATATAAAGAAATATTAGATGATAGAGATTATTTAATTACTAAGTTATTTAAAAATCAATATGAAACATCTATATTATACCCAGTTTCAATAAGAAGAATAATTAATAATGCAGTAAATTTATATCATAAAAAAAAGACACAAACAGATTTGACACCAATATATATTATTAATAAAATTAATGAATTATCTGAAACATTAATATTGAATGAAAATAATAAAGGTAATAAATTATTAAATATTTTATTAAAAATACAATTATCTCCAAAACAAATTATAGTATTTCATAGATTAAATAAATTATCGTTTGAATATGTTATTAATCAAATAAGAATTAAATTTATGGAAGCAATTGCACATCCTAGTGAAATGGTTGGAGTAGTAGCTGCTCAATCAATAGGAGAACCATGTACACAACTCACACTGAATAGTGTAGAATATAATACTCCTATATTATTAGATATTAATGGTAAATTTAAAAAAGTTAAAATTGGCGAATATATTGATAAAAGAATTAAGAATGCAAATAAAGATAATATAGAGAATCATCGAAATGATACTACTCTAGAATATATTATAGATGATAAAGTAAAAATACTTGCTCCAACAGAAGATGGTAAAATTATTTGGGATAATGTTAAAGCAGTAACAAAACATCCTGTAATAAATAAAGATGGTTCATCAACATTATTAAAAGTAACTACTCATTCTAATAGAGTCTTGATTGCTACAAAAGCGAAAGGTTTTATGAAAAGAGTTAATAATAAAATAGTAGGTGTAACTGGTGATGAATTAAAAATAGGTGATTATATACCAATATCAAATATTCTAAAAGTTAATGAAGATAATTTAATAAATAAATGGGATATAACAGAATATTTACCTAAAAATGAATATTTATATACAAGTGAAGTTAAGAAAGCATTAGAATTATATGATGCCAAAAAAAATATTAAATCTTCATGGTGGAAACCAAATAAAGGAAATATATTTGAATTACCATATTCACGAGGGGATGGTTTTATAGAAGCATATAGAGGTTCAAATAGAACAGATGGAAAACCTAAAAGAAAGTTTGAAGAAAAAGAGAATTGTATATATCCTTGTAAAGTAACTAAACAACCTGCACATATACCAGAAGAATTTGAATTAGATGAATTATTTGGATTTTTTATAGGTGCATATATGGCAGAAGGTTGTTGTACTAAACATCATATATTAATTGCAAATTTAGATAATGATTTTAATGAGAAAATACATAAATTTTGTAATAAATATTCAATAAATTATCATATTGATGATAATAATGGAAAAATGAAAAATAATGGATATACAAAAACTCTCAGATTACATAGTCTATTATTGGCACAGATTTTATTGAAATCAATTGGAACTGGTTCTTCAAATAAAATCTTCCCATCAATATTCTTACAAGCACCTGATGAATTTTTAAAAGGGTTAATTGATGGTTATTTTTCAGGAGATGGTACAATTGGTAAATCTGAAATTATGGCAACATCAGTAAGTAAAGAATTAATAGAAGGTATTCAAGCAGTTTTAATAAGATTTAATATACAGTCATCAGTGAAACCATATAAGAAATCACAAGAAATATCCATTAAAAATGGTTATAATGCTAAATTACCTTATAATTTATATATTAATTGTGAAGGAAAACAAATATTTAGAGATACATTTAATTTAACAATAAAATACAAAAATGGAAAATTAAAATCATATAATTCAAATGAAAAATATGGAAGATTAAATATGATACCAAATGTCGTATTATCAAGTAGTACTAAAAATATAAAAAGAAATGATTTACAAACAATTAAAAATAGTTTAAATAATGAACAAGATATTAAAGTTATTGAGGATATAGAAAATGAAGAAATTTGGTATGATAGAATTATAAAAATAGAAGAATTTGAAAGTGAATATCCTTATGTATATGATTTTACCACTGATATAACTAAGAATTTCACAGATTATTATGGCAGTGCTTTAAGAGATACGTTCCACTCTGCAGGCATCAGTGCAGCATCGCAAACCGTACGCGGTGTTCCAAGGATTAAAGAATTATTAAGATTAAGTAAGAATATTAAAGGTCCCTCAACAAAAGTTTATATAAATGAAAATGTTAATAAAGATAAGAAAAAATGTAAAGATATTAAAAATTCATTAGAAACTACTTATATAAAAGATATAATAAAATCATCATCTATATATTATGACCCAAGTGATGTTGAAACTACACTAGATAATGATAAAGAATTTATAAAAATATATAAGCAATATGAAGAAGATAATTGTACAAATAGTTCGCCTTGGTTATTAAGATTTGTATTTGATAATGTTAAGATGTATGATTTGGGAATTACAATGAATATTATACATCATACAATTAGTAAGAAATATGAAGAACATATTGAATGTTACTTTAGTGATGATAATGCTGATAAATTAATATTTAGAATTAGATTAATTGAGAATGATAATAGTAAATTAGATATTAATGATATGATTACAGAACTAAAAGCATTAGAACAGAATATATTAGAAAATATTATAATTAAAGGTATTAATAATGTTAAAAAAGTTATTTTACTAGAGGATAAATCTATGTCATATGATACAAATGAAAGAAAATTCAAGAAGACTAGTGATAAATATTATATTGTTACTAATGGTAATAATTTATTAGATATATTAACACATCCAGATGTAGATTCTACATTAACAATATCAAATGATATAAATGAAGTTTATGAAATATTTGGTATTGAAGTTACTAGACAAGTATTATTAGATGAAATTAATGAGATTCTTAAAGAAGAAGGTGTTAATTATAGACATATATCATTATTAGTTGATACTATGACAAATAAAGGGACACTATTATCTATTGATAGACATGGAATAAATAGAAGTGACATAGGTCCATTTGCTAAATGCTCATTTGAAGAAACTTCTGATATGTTGATTAAAGCAGGTGTATTTGGCGAATATGATAGAATAAATGGGGTAAGTGCTAATATAATGCTAGGACAAATACCGCCATGTGGAACAGGTGATACAGATATTTTAATAGATCAAGAAAAATTAATGAATGTTAATGATATTAAAGAACAAGAAGATATAAATATAGATAGTGGATTATGTACTGAAGAAGCACTATCATTTAATTTTGATGTACCTATAAATATTGAAACTAAAGATACAAAAGAAATATCATTAAAAATAGTATAATCTATTAGATAGTATAAAATTGTATAATCTATAA
>CEWG01206917.1_pt1 | contig 15891 bp, 17 predicted proteins | sample 361411 | NCBI WGS metagenome assembly CEWG01 (sample SAMEA2622173, study PRJEB7988) | marine metagenome | biome: marine biome (ENVO:00000447); feature: surface water layer (ENVO:00002042); material: "saline water (ENVO:00002010), including plankton (ENVO:xxxxxxxx)" | depth 5 m | reverse complement strand
ACAAGAAACTATCATTGAGAAGATATGTATTGATTTATATATTGATTGTACGAAGATCTAATTTTATTTACTAGAGAGTTAGAATTTGTTGAACCTAATTCATGCTTTTCGATTTTGGATACAGGTATAATTCCTGCAAATGTACCTGTAACAAACGCCTCTTCACAATATTTAATATCCTCAAAAGTAAAGTTTGTTTCATTGCAAGGAATGTCATTCATATGACATACCTGGATTGCTTTACTTCTAGTGATTCCATTTAGACAAAATTTTCCAGTTGAGGTCCAAACTTGACTTTTTTTAATAAAAAAAAGATTAGTAGAATTACAAGTACTTATGTTTCCATAAGGATCATTCATAATACCCTCATCATATTTAAGCTCATTGGCTTCAATGCTAGCCAGTATACAATTTAGTTTGCTCAGAGTATTATAATGTGTACTTAAAATATTTTCTGTAGGTCTAATAGTGGAGACTCTTCCAATTATTATTCCATTTTCATAAATTTTTGGATCAGTTTTTTTATATTCAGGTATAATTACAAAATTTATTGGACCTACATTAGCGTTAGGATTTTGATATGGAGTAATTTTGTCACCTCTAGATACAATTAAGCGAATGTGTACATCATCTGTCATTTCATTCTTTAATAATACTTTTTCAATTTCAAAAATAATATCTTTTTTCGATAAAGGTATATCAATGGAAATGCCTTTTGCACTATCATATAATCTATTTAGATGCTCTTCGATAAATAAAAGTTTTGAGCGATGAAGTCGAATACCTTCCCAAACTCCGTCTCCAAGCAAAAAACCACTATCAAAAACAGAAATTTTAGCCTCACTTCTATGAAATAATTTACCGTTTATATTGATATAAATTTCCTGATTTTTGGAATTTTCTATATACGAATGGCTGCTCATATGTGGGCCCACAGGGACTTGAACCCCGAACCTGCGGATTATGAGTCCGTTGCTCTAACCAATTGAGCTATGGGCCCGATAAAACAATTTATAATAAACACATTTTGATAAAAAAACATTTAATATTTTGAATGGTTGTTATATTCAATAAATTACCCAATCATTTGAAGAAAAATGGATAAAAATTATAACATAGGAATAGTGGGGTTAGGTTACGTAGGTAAAGCAGTCTGTAATGGATTTTCATCTGAAAATATTTTTACATATGACATTGCAGAAGAATGTTCAGAAAAATCTCTAGAAGATTTAGCAAGAAAATCTGAAGTAATATTCGTTTGTTTACCAACTCCAATGAATGAAAATGGTTCTTGTTCTACAAAAATTATTGATCAATTATTAATAGATCTTGAACCTTATTATTTACATAACAATATAGTAATTAAGTCAACTGTTCCTCCAGGTACATGTGACAATTATCAAAAAAAATTTAAAGGTTTAAATATTATTTTTAATCCAGAATTTTTGACTGAAGCTAACTTTTATGATGATTTTATGAACCAAAAAAGAATTATTCTTGGAGGTAAAAACTCTGGTAGCGTTGAGCGCTTATATCAAAAATGTTTTCCCAATACTGAAATAGTCAAGCTAAATTACAAAGAAGCAGAGATGGTAAAATATTTTTCTAATAGTTTTTTAGCATTAAAAGTTTCATACGCAAATGAAATATATTCGTTATGTAAAAAATTAAATATAGATTATGCAAGAATGATTTCAGTCGCTGTAAAGGATGAAAGAATAGGAAGCTCGCATCTTAAAGTTCCTGGCCCTGATGGAAAAAGAGGCTTTGGTGGAAGCTGTTTTCCAAAAGATGTAGCAGCGTTATTAACTATTTTCAAGGAACATAATATCAATAGTTTTGTTTTGAGCTCAGCTTGGGAGAGAAATATAAAAGTAGATAGATCAGAGCAAGATTGGAAAATTTTAAAAGGGAGAGCAATAGTTGATTAGGCCAATAATAGAGAATGGATATGTTAATTTCAGTAATCTCTTAGATTTTTTAAAAAAGAATAGTAAAAACTGCTTTAAATACTCATTTTGTATTTCTTTAATTTTTTTGGTTTATTTTTTTGTTAAAACTCCTACCTTTTCTTCAAATCTGTCCTTTTATACTAATTATAAAGATTTTAATCAATACTCTTCTTTAAGCCCATTTCTTGGAAACTTAGCTGGTATCGATGATGGTGGATTAAGTTTTTCGGTTGCAGAATATTTAGAATCTGATAGATTTCTTGACCATATTGTAAAAAAAAGTTATTTAATTAATGGTAAAAATATTTCATTAGTTGAATATTGGGGGATTTACTATAATGATTATATCACTGTTAATCCAATATCTTTATTAAAAAAAATAAATAGAAACATTATGTTTCCTAAGATATTGAGTGAAGACGAAAGAAGGCTTGCTTTTGCTAAAGAAGTTTTAAAAGCAAAAATTTCTTTATCAGAAAATAGAAGATCTGGACTAAATACAGTAATAGTTACTACAAAAAAGTATCCTGATTTATCTAGCCAGATTATTAATGAAGTATATCTTGCTGTTTTAGAATATACTAACCAAATAAACAATATTAAGGCGCAGGAAAAAATTGAATTCATTGAAAAAAGATTAAATGAAGTTCGTATAAATCTTAATCATTCAGAAGATAAGATGTTAAAATTTGTGATCGAAAATAAAAATTTTGAAAATTCACCTACACTTTCTTTAGAAAAAACTAGAATTCAGAGAGAAATTGTATCTAACAACCAAATATATTTAAGTCTCTTAGATCAATATGAAATAGCAAAAATAGATGAGAAAGATAACACTCATTCCTTATTCTATCTGGATAGAGCTGTTTTGAATTCATTTAAGAATGGTCTGGGTTTGCTCGAAGGTTTATTAATCACATTTGTTTTTTCATATATATTATGTCTCATTATTATAATGAATAAAAATAGAGACTCACTCTTTTTAAAAGATAATTCTTCTTTATAATAATTATTGATTGTGTGACAATATTATTGCAACTTTTCCTAATTATTTAACTTTAAAAACCACAAAAATTATAAAAATGAAAAAAAATTATTTTGATAAATTAATTACATTAGAAATGGCAAATAATCATATGGGTGATTTCGACCATGGTAAAAAAATGATTGACGAGTTCTCTGAAGTAGTTAGTAAATATAGTGATAATTTAAGATTTGCATGGAAATTTCAATTTAGAGATATACCTACATTTATTCATCCAGATTTTCAAGATAGAATGGATATAAAATATGTAAAAAGATTTAGAGAGACAAATTTAACAGAATCAGAATTTTTAAATTTAAAAGAATATGCTGAATCAAAAGGTTTTATAAGTATGTGCACTGCTTTTGATGAAAATTCATTAGATAAATTAAAAGATATGAAATTCCAAATAGCAAAAGTAGCGAGTTGTTCTTCAACGGATTGGCCTTTATTAGAAAAACTAATAAAGATTGATATCCCAATTATTGTTTCAACGGCAGGCACTAAATTAAAAGACGTAGATAATATTGTTAGTTTTTTACAACATCGAGGTCAAAGACATCATATTTATGACGATATAGCAATTATGCATTGCGTTGGTGAGTATCCAACCGATTCAAAAAATTTTCAGTTAAACCAAATAGATTTATTTAAGAAAAGATACAAAGATATAACTATTGGGTTTTCTACTCATGAACCTCCTAAAGATTCTCAAACAGTACAATTAGCTGTTGCAAAAGGAGTAACATTATTTGAAAAACATGTTGCAGTTGATACAAAAGAATATCCAAAAAATGCATATTCTGCCACACCAAATGAATTAGAGCACTGGCTTTCATCAATGAATAAGGCATACGAAATGTGCGGGGTTATAAATGAAAGACATACTTTTTCAGATAAAGAAATTTCAGATTTAAGACAATTTAGAAGAGGGGTTTTTGCTAAGAAAAAAATTGATATCGGCAGCGTGCTTAACTCAGAGAACGTGTTTTACGCTTGGCCAAATGAAGATGACCAATTATTGTCAACTGACATGTCAAAATACATTGAATATATTTCAAAAAAAGATTTCGAAATAAATGAACCTATTTTTTGCTCATCAATTGAGTCTTCTGATAAAAGATCTAATATATGGGAGATAGTAAATGATGTAAAAAATCTTTTGAAATCTGCAGAAGTAGTTTTTCCAGGAAAAGCGGACCTAGAAATTTCACATCATTATGGTATTGAAAAATTTTATTCTTCAGGCTTAACAATGATTACAGTAGTTAACAGAGAATATTGCAAAAAACTACTGATTACATTACCTGGTCAAAACCATCCTGAACAATACCACAATAAAAAAGAAGAAACTTTTCATGTTCTTTATGGAGACGTTCAATTAAAACTTGATGGCAATCATCATGTTCTTAAGCAGGGAGATGTAATAACAATAAAACCCAAAATAAGACATGAATTTTCTTCTAAAAACGGTTGTGTTATTGAGGAAATATCTTCAACTCATTATATTGATGACTCGTATTATACAGATTTATCAATTCATGATAATGATGATCGCAAAACTTTTGTTAGTGACTTTTGGTCAAATGATGAAATTTTTTAAGCTACAGGTGTTATAATTTGAAAGTAGTATCGCTTATCACTGCAAGAGGAGGTAGTAAAGGTGTTCCAAGAAAAAATATTATTGATATAAATGGAAAGCCTTTAATTTATTATTCGATTAATGCTTCTTTGAATTCTAAAGTATCTGAAACCTGGGTTTCAACAGAAGACACTGAAATAAAAAACATTTCTATAAACTATGGTGCTCAAGTAAACGATAGACCTAAAAATTTAGCAAATGATACTGCAATGAATGAAAGTGCCTTATTGCATTTTGCTAATTCAAACCATTTTGATATACTTGTTTTTATCCAACCATGTGCTCCTTTAATAAAGCCGGAATACATTAATGCTGGCATAGAAATGGTTATAAGTGGTAGATATGATTCTTCATTTGCTGTAATTAGAGAAACTTGGTTACCAAGATGGGATAAAGATATCAATACTATAGGTTGGGATATTAATAAAAGACCACGAAGACAGGATAAACCTGAGTTATATGTCGAAGCTGGAATGTTTTATATTACAACTCGAGAAAGCTTACTCTCAAGTAAACTAAGATACAGTGGAAGAATTGGTGTTGTTGAAATTCCTTTAATGGATAGCTTTCAAATTGATACAATGGAAGATTTAGAATTAATAAAAAAACTTTTAAAGTGAGCAGCAGTATGGTTATTTATGTTGATATAGATGAAACAATATGTCGAAGTCCAAAAAACTTAGATTATAATTTATCAGAACCTTATCCTGATAGGATAGAAAAAATTAACAAGTTATTTGATAAGGGACATAAAATTGTTTATTGGACAGCAAGAGGAAGATTGAGTCAAACTAATTGGTATGATGTTACTAAAAAACAACTTGAATCCTGGGGTGCAAAATATACATCTCTTGACACTCATACAAAACCAGCATATGACTTATTGATTTGTGATAAAGCAATCACACATATAAGTGAAATTGATTTGGAAAAATTTTGATTTTAAGTATAATTAAAAAAAAAAATTTTATAGCACTTCCTTTAACTGATCTAATTCAAATGATTGGCACTTTATTGTCAATTTCTATTTTTTCTTCCATAGATATAAATTTTTTTTCGCTTTATGTATTGGTTTTGACCTTAGTCGAAATGACTAATAGCATTTCATTATTTGGTAATGAAAAGTTCTTTCAAAAAAATCTTTCACAATCTGGTAATATTAGTAGAAAATTTATAAATGAATCCTTCAGCCTTAATTTTTTATTAAGTATAATTTTTTTTATATTTTTTTCAATTTTTAATCTTTTATTCTATAATGATAAAAACTTAACTTTATCTTTAATATTATTTGCACCAGTTCTATTAAACTTTCGAGTATTTTTAGCATTAATTTTTAGGTATAATAAGAAAAATATTCCAGTTCTAAAGGCAAAATTTATTACAGTTTTTATAGGACTAATTTTAAAATATTTATTTTTGTTTTATAATATTGATGTTTTTTATTTATGTTTAATAATTTTTTTAGAACAGGTTTTAGAAATTTTATTACTTGTCAGCTTTTCTAACAAAGAAAAAAAATATTTTCCTAATCAATTAATTTTTGACTTGAAAAAACTATATAGCTTAATGAGGCTATTATTTCCAATTGGATTTAGTATAATACTTTTTACATTCTTATTGAGAGTTGAAATTCTTTTTATAAACCAACTATTATCACCATTATTAGCTTCAGGCTTTTTTATTTGTGTTAAAATATTTAATTCAATGTTAATATTTCCCAGATCTGTCATTTCATATGAATTTCCTAAACTCATTAAATCTAAATCCAACGAATTATTAAAAAATGTATATACTTTTTATAAGTTAATTTTATTATCTGCAATAGTTGGTTCTTTTGCCATGTATGTTCTAGGTTATATTTATATTTCTTTTTTTATAGAAAATGAATTGTTTTTTGCTATAGAGTTTTTAAAGTATTTTTCATTAGCATTTTTATTACAATGTATTGCGGGAATACGAAATTCATTTTTGATTTTAGTTAATAGTCATAATGATATTTTGTTACCACAAGTATTATCATTTATATTTAAAATACTTTTTTCAATAATTTTTATTAAAAACTTTGGAGCAATTGGAGCATGTTTATCATTCGTTTTAATTGAATTATTAAACATATCAATATTTAATTTATTTTCTAAAAATACTAGAAAATTGCTTAAGATATTTACATTTCAATTGAGAAAATTATAAATGATTTTGTAATGCTAGTATATAATAATCTTAAAAAACAAAAGTAATATAAATGAAAAATATAAAAGATTTATTACTTCAATTAGTTAATTCAAAATATTTTGATAGTATATCACATCTAAATCGAAATAACGAAAATTGTATTATTTTTGGCAATGGTCCATCTTTAGAGAAAATAAATTTCTCTAATTTATCAGACAACCAATCTATTTATGCAACAAACAGAATGGTTCTTCATAAAAATTTTAAACATTTGAAAAATGTAACATATTTTTTCTCAGATAATTATTTTTTCAAAAACAAAGAAGGCAGAAATATTTTACAATCTGTAGAGCAATCAAAAAATGTTGAATATATTATAGTACCTTCAAGTTGGTATTATTACCGATTTTTTAATTATAAAAATAAATCAAAATATATATATGTGAATTTCAAAAGGAACGAAAAAGTTAAAGATTTTGAATTTGAAAATAATCCAAAGAAAGGTTTTAGATATGGCAATACAGTGATACTAGATTTTTGCTTACCAATTGCTATTTATAATAATTTTAAAAAAATTTTTTTAGTTGGTTGTGATTTTGATTACTCAGGGAAAAAACAATATTTTTACGGAAAGAATTTTAATGACTTAAATTTTAAAAAAGTTGATAGAAAATTGTGGAAAAATGAGGTACAGTTAGGTTTTGCTAGGATCGAAGAATATTGCTCTAAAAATCAAATTGAAGTATTAAATTGCAAAGATGATGGTTCATTAAATATATTAAATAAAATTTAGAACGTCACCTATACCAAAACTAAGAATATACATTTCATTTAAAATCAGTTTGTGCTATAATTGTGCTAAATAAAATGAGAAAAAATTGATAAATAAAGAAAAAATTCTAATAATTGGATGTGGCATTATTTCCCAAAATATGCATATACCGGCGATTACTAAATTTTTTAAAAAAGAAAATATCTTTTTAGTTGATTCCAATATTGAAACCTTAAAATTTATATCTAAAAAATATAATATCGATAATTATTATGCTGATATCAATGACATCAACGTACAAAACTTTAAATTTATTTTAATTGCATTACCCTATAATTTAAATTTTTCTTTTTTGACAAAATTAATTCCTGCCAATGTAAAAATACTTTGTGAAAAACCTGTAGTATCAACTTATTCTGAGTATTTATCAATCAAACTGCTTCTTGAAAGTCATAATTCTGAAATATTTATAAACCAGACTAGAAGATTTTCTTCAATGGCAATTGACGTTAGACAAAAAATTAAAGAAAATTATTTTCAAAAATCCTTAGGTAGCATAAAGTCCATTTTTTATTCTGATGGGAGTAAATTTGATTGGGATTCTAATTCTGCTTTTTATTTTAAAAATAAATTTGGTGTCATGCTTGATAGGGGTCCACATGCTTTAGACCTTATTTCATGGCTAATTGATGAAAAATTAGAGCTCAATAATTTTCACAAAGATTCAAAAGACATTTTTCCAGAATCACATATTCATTTAGACCTTATATCTTCAAAAAATAAAATTCCTATTGATGTTACTTTGAGTTGGAAACATAAATTAGCAAATCAGGTTGTAATTCATTTCGAAAAAGGAAAAGTTGTTTTTGGTGTTAATGACTTTAATTCTTACCAATTACATAAAGATAATAGTAAAAAGACATTTATGTTTAGTGATGGAACTTTAACCTATTATGATCTTGGAACTAAAGTAATACATAGCTTTTTAAATGAAGGAAAAGATAAAGTGAGTTTTTTTGATGTTGAAAATTCTATAAAGTTAATAAGTGAAGTCTATGAAAAATAAAATTATAATTTTTGGTTCGAACGGATTTGTTGGTTCTTCCATAGCAGGAGAAATGAGTAAAAACAATGAAGTTGTCTGTATTATAAGAAATAAGAATAGCTGTTCTTTTTTATCAAATAAAGGATTAAATACTAAGATATGTAATACTTTAGATTATAATCAAGTTGAGGAAGTAATTGATAATCAATCTATAGTAATAAATTGTATTAACGGTGATTACCAAACACTCATAGAAAGTACTAGCAATATTGCCCTAGCATCAATTAAAAAAAATGCATCCAAGTTGATACACCTAAGTAGCACTGATGTATATGGAAATTCAAAAGGAATTATTTTGGAGCAGAATAATTTTCGTGCAGATAGAGGAGAATACTCAAAAGCAAAAATTGAATCTGAAAAAATTTTAATTAGATTACAAAAAAAAATACCTATTATTATTTTGCGTCCAGGTATTATTTTTGGACCAGAATCTACTTTATGGACCAATAGGATTCTTGAAAGAAAATTAAATGGATTTAACCTACCAAATCATAGTAAAAAAGGAATATGCAATCTAACTTTTATTTATGATTTAGTAAGATCAATTTGTATTGTTTCAGATAGTTATGATAATAGCTCAACTTTCAACATTATCAATGATGGTTCTATGACATGGAGTGAATACTATGAGTCATTTCATACAACTCCCTATAAAAGTAAGCTAGTTTATAAAAATGATTTCTTTCTAAAAATAGTAGTACTATCACAATACCCAATTAGATTAATTGCTAGACCGATTTTGAAAAATTTTAGATTTATTATTAATATTTTTTATCAAAAAAGTAAATATTCTAATAACCTATTAAAATCAGCTCAAAGTGGATTAAAAAGAAATCCAGATTTAAATGAATTAAATTTGTTATCAACGAAAGTTTCATATTCAAATAAGCAATCAAAAAAAATACTAAACATGAATTATACATCATTAAATGATGCATTCAAACAAACACAAAAATGGATAAAACAATCAAATCTAGTCAAAGCTCTACATCAATTGTAATACTAACAATGAATCGGTCAAATCATGTTAAGAAAGTTCTTAATAATATATCGTTACAATCAGTTTTACCAGATGAAATTATCATTGTTGATAATGCATCTGAAGAAACTCATAGGTTAAAAAATATGAGCATCGCCAAAGAATATGATGCTGATTATTTTTGTATGGATAAAAATTTAGGTGTTAGCGGAGGTAGAAACTTTGGATTAAGAAAGGCAACAGGAGATATTATCCTTGAAATTGATGATGATGCTGAATTCGAATCCATTGATGCAATAAAAAAAGTAGTGGGTTACTTTGAAAGCGATAAATCTATAGGACTTTTAGCATTTTCAATTTTTAAAAATAAAAACTTTGATAGAAGAAGAGAAGAATTCCCTTTTTTTGCAAAAAAAAGGACGCTTGATAGTGAGTTGATACCATGTGGATGGTTTATTGGTGCAGGTCATGCTTTTCGAGGTAAAATATTTGAAAAAATAAATTATTATAATGATTTTTTTCCATACGGTCAGGAAGAAATTGATTTATCGTTGCGAGTTATTGATTCCGGATATAATATTTTTTTTGCAAGTGAAATAAAAATATTTCATTATAAAACAGATGATGCCAGGTATATTCCGAATATAGAAATGGAAGCCCTGAACTTAAAAAACCGAGTTAAAGTAGCTTTATTAAATCTTAACATATTTTCAATTTTTACATACATAGTAGTTAGATCACTTCAATATTCTTTAAAGTGCAAAACGTTTAAGGTTGTAACTTTAGCTTATGGTATGATATTAAAAGATTTAGATTATATTAGAGAAAATAGAAAAGTAATTTCATTTAAATCATACCTAAAATTAATTAAGATTAGAGGACCTATACTATTTTGAATCTATCGTTAGATAAATTTATCCTTTCATCTCTTTTTTTTGTTGCAGTTTTAAATAGTTCTCATTTTATTATTAATTTTTCAGGGTATACTTCCATTTTTTATGTTATTCAAATATTTTTTATGTTTATCCTATGTGTTTTATATATACAACAACAAAATATTGCTTTATTATTTCAGATAATTTCTAAACTAAGATATTTTTTAATTTTCTTTATCTTAAATTTTTTATTACAAATATTTTACCATAACGTATCACTCAACGAAGTATTTATTTCTATTGCATACACATTATCATTTTTTTCACTAGTTATTTTAAAATCCTATATTTTTTTAAAAGAGGAGAATTGGAATTTTTTTTTAATTCTTTCTAAGAATTTATTTTACGTACTAATTTTTTTTGGTTTATTACACTCATTAGGGTTGATTCAGAACGAAATTATATTTGCTGCAAGTAAGTCAATTGATAATTATTCTTTTGGATTATTTGCAAACACTTCAAGTTTTTTAGAGCATCAAATTACATACGGAGTAACTGTTGCCTTACTATTTTCTTCATTTATATTATCCTACAAGGTTAATATTTATAATTTTTTAATTTTTGTTCTTGGAGTATTTATTTCATTTAGTAGAACGAGTTGGTTTGCAATTTTATTATCATCAATTTATTATTTAAGATCATCCAAAATATTTTGGCTTTTTATTCTGGCTATTATTATTATTATTTCTAATAATGTTGATAGTTTTAGTCAAATATTAAGACTTGAAACAGGCGCATCGGGAAGAGAAATTTTATGGTTTTACGCCATCTTAATGCTTGAGGATAATTGGATTTTTGGGCACGGCTTAAATTCATATGACTATATAAAAAATATTTTTTTAACTAGCACAGAAATTAACTTATTTGTTTTCAAAGATCTTAAAGATTTACATAACACTTATTTAACTATGATTTTTGAATCAGGTATTATTTTGTCTTTTATTTATTTCTTTTCAATTATTCAAATATTTTTTCAAGCTAAAAAAAATCAATTATATAACACTCTAATAATAATTCTTATTTTGTATTTGGCATCAATTTTTTTCGTTGAATTTAAGCTTGGTGGACTTAGGTTTTTTAATTTCTATTTTACATGTATAATAGGATATATTGTTTCAGCTAGTTTTGAAAGTGAAAAAATATTTCTTAATAAAAAAACTAAAGTCTGAAATTTGAAAAACTTTAAGTAAAGGCTTAGTTATGATTATATGTGGTGTAATAAATAATCCATTTAATTTCCAGGCTTTATAGCATTCAGTATTTGATTTAATAATATTCTTGATAGATTTATTGCTAACTCCTCCATATTCTAAACTATAGATATATTTATTTATATATTTTATTTTATATTTTTTTAAAAAAAATAGCCTTAGAAAAAATTCATAGTCTGATGCAATTTTTAGTTTCAAATTAAATAGCTTGTTCTCTTTAATTACATTTTTTTTCATATATACTGATGGAGGTGGAGGCATCCAACCTAAATAAAATTTCCAATTTTTGTAGAGACCTGCTTTCCATTTCCTTATTATTTTACCATTTTTAAAAAAATTCATATTACCATAAATGATATCACAACTATTTTCTTGAAAGGTTTTAATGATTAGATCAATTGTTTCTGAATTATAAATTAAATCGTCTGCCATAACCGTTCCGATAATATCTCCAGACGCCATTTTAAATCCTTTATTCCAACCATCATAAATACCTTTATCAATTTCTGATATTAGTTTAATATTTTTGTTAGGATAATCTTCTATTATTTTTTTTGTATCATCAGAAGAATTATTATCAATAATTATATGTTCAATATCTTTATGGCTTTGAGATGCTATAGACTCTAAGCATCTTTTGATATTTTTTTGGGAGTTGTTTGTAAGTGTTATAATTGATACTTTCATTCAAAATGTAATATAGTATAATATAATTTATTTTGTTATAATTATGGCATGATTGAGGAAAAAATATTAGTTACTGGTGGGTCAGGCCTTGTTGGAAAATCTCTTAAATTGATAATGCCAAATGCCCGTTACGTTAGTACATCCGATATGGATCTAATGGATTATAATGAGACATTAAATTATTTAAAAGATTTTCGACCAACTACCGTTGTCCATACAGCTGCCAAAGTTGGAGGTATCCTTGAAAATTTGAATTATCCAGTTGATTTTATTGAGAAAAATCTCCTCATAAATACAAATATTGTTAAAGCGTCACATATTTGTGATGTCAAAAATTTTATAGGCGTCCTTAGTACATGTATCTATCCTAATTCTTCAGAATTTTATCCACTAAAAGAGGATGATCTTCACAAAGGACCTCCGCCATCTCAGAACTTTGCTTATGCTTATGCAAAAAGGTGTTTAGGGGTTCACATTAATGCTTATAGAGAGCAGTATAATAAAAAAAATTGGTGTTATGTAATTCCGTGCAATCTTTATGGAGAATATGATAAATTTGATTATGAAAGATCACATTATGTATCTTCTTTAATTGATAAAATTTATAGTACTAAAGATGGTAAATTTGAATTACTTGGTACTGGCGTACCTTTAAGACAATTTATGTATTCTGGAGACTTAGCGCGTGCAATTAAATCTATGATTAGTAAAGATATTTATGAAAATGTCAATGTTGCTTCTGATGAAGTATTAACTATTAAACAGATAGCTGATATAGCGTTGGAAGTTTTAGATAAAAAACATTACTCATACAGCTTTTCAGGAAAAAAAATTGAAGATGGTCAATATAGAAAAGATGTATCTTCTGAAAAGCTAAAAAATTTATTAGGTGGTTTTGAGTTCACAAAACTTTCAGACGGGATCAAAAAAGTATATGAATCATATAAAGGAAATCATGAAAAATAAAAAAGCTTTAATTACAGGAATTAATGGCCAAGATGGGTCTTATTTAGCTGAATATTTACTTGAAAAAGGATACACAGTTTATGGTACTTTGAAAAGAAATTCTGTTGTAGAAAATCAAACATCTAGATTGAAACATGTGGCTTCCGATTTAAATTTAGAATATGCCGATTTAACAGATATGGGTTCTCTCGTAAGATTATTTAAAACTATTCAACCCAATGAAGTCTATAATCTAGCCGCACAATCTCATGTAAGAATATCATTTGATCAACCTTCCTATACTGTTAATACTATTGTTAATGGAACTCTTAATCTTTTAGAATGTATTAGACTTTTAGATAATAAAGTGAAGTTCTATCAAGCATCATCTTCAGAAATGTTTGGAAATTCAATCGACGAAGACGGATTTCAGAGAGAATCAACTCCTATGGAACCTGTAAGTCCATATGGTTGTGCAAAGTTATTTGGATATAACATCGTAAAAAATTATCGTCACTCCTATAATCTTTTTTTATCAAATGGAATATTATTTAACCACGAATCACCTAGAAGAGGAATAAATTTTGTTACAAATAAAGTTGTAAATCAAGCTGTTAAAATAAAACTTGGTCTTTCTGAAAAGTTAGAGCTTGGGAACTTAGATGCATCAAGAGATTGGGGGCATGCAAAGGACTATGTAGAAGCTATGCATTTGATTATTTCTCACGATAAACCAGATGATTTTGTTTGTTCAACAGGAAAATCACATACCGTAAGAGAATTAGTAGATTATACTTTTAATTATTTAGATTTAGACTATAAAAAATATGTTAGAGTTAATAAAAAATTCCTTAGACCCGAGGAGCTAAATGTACTTAAGGGCGATTGTTCAAAAGCAAAGAAAATATTAAAATGGAAGCCAAATTATACATTTGAAGCTATGCTTGATGAAATGATAAAACATAAACTTGATGTGTTCAAAAAAAATAATAATAAAAATTAGTGAATTGACATCAAAGAATATCATTTATTGAAATCCCTATTAAAAATTAATTATGATAAAATTTTTCTCAGACAAATTAGTATCTTTGATTATTCTAATTTTAATTTCACCAATATTAATTTTAATTGCTTTTGTCAATTTCTTGGTTGATGGATTTCCTATAACTTATTCATCAATAAGAGTTGGCTACAAAAATAATAAATTCACCATTTATAAATTTAGATCTATGAAAAATAATTCATCTGAAATTCTTGGCAAATGGGGTAGTTTCATAAGAAGAACTAATCTTGATGAATTATTACAATTTATTAATGTAATAAAAGGCGATATGTCAATTATTGGCCCAAGACCTCATGATGAACTCGAAGACATTTATTTTGAAAAGAATATTAAGGATTATTATCTAAGGAAGGTTGTAAAACCTGGTATAACTGGTTTATCTGCAATCAAAGGCAATAGAGGAGGAACTGACTTAAATAATATAAGAGAAAGAGTTAAATATGATTTAGAATATATAGAAAATCAAAGTTTTGTTTTAGATTGCATTATATTCTTTAAAACAATTTTTTTATTCTTTAAACCCAATCATTAAATATTTTCATCAATAAACTTACACAATAAATGTCCAATAAGAATATGCATTTCTTGAATTCTAGCTGTATTGGTACTATTAACTCTAATAATATCACATTTTAAATCCAAAATTTTTCCACCATCTTTACCAGAAAATGCAAAGCATTTTATTTCAAGTTCATTAGCAACTTTAATTGCTTCAAGAATATTTTTACTATTTCCTGACGTAGATATTGCTATTAAGAGATCATTTTTTTTACCTATTGCTTTAATTTGTCTTGAAAATATTTCTTCAAAACCATAGTCATTCCCTACTGCAGTGATCGTTGACATATTGTCGCTTAATGATATAGCAGGCAAGGGGTACTTATCTCTTTCAAATTTTCCAACAAATTCTGCTGCTATGTGCGATGCATCAGTTGCACTGCCTCCATTGCCGCAGAGAATAATTTTATTTCCTGATTTTATTGTATTAAGGCTAATCTTTAAAATTTTTTCAATATTATCAATTTCATCAATTAAAGATTTACTTACTTTCAAATGTTCTAATATTGTTTCTTTTATCATTTAGTATCTATAATCGTCTTTTTTATATGGTCCATTTATCTTAACACCTATATATTTAGCTTGTTCTTTAGATAATTTAGTCAAGTCAGCATCTAGATGCTTTAAATGAATTCTAGCAACTTCCTCATCTAACTTTCTTGGCAAATCATAAATTCCTGTAGCTGGTTTATTTCTGGCTAAAAATATTTGAGCTAATACTTGATTAGAAAAAGATGTAGACATTACAAAACTTGCATGTCCCGTAGCACACCCTAAATTGACAAGTCTACCTTCTGCTAATATGAATATTTGTTTACCATTTTTGAAAGTATATCTATCTAGTTG
>CEWG01000582.1_pt1 | contig 15921 bp, 30 predicted proteins | sample 361411 | NCBI WGS metagenome assembly CEWG01 (sample SAMEA2622173, study PRJEB7988) | marine metagenome | biome: marine biome (ENVO:00000447); feature: surface water layer (ENVO:00002042); material: "saline water (ENVO:00002010), including plankton (ENVO:xxxxxxxx)" | depth 5 m | reverse complement strand
GTCAAACAAAAGCCGCACTCTTTGGTTTTATTTGATGAAGTAGAAAAAGCGCACCCAGATGTGTTTAACGTGATGTTACAGATACTTGATGAAGGTTTTATCACTGATTCGTTAGGCCGAAAGATTGATTTCAGAAATTGTATGATCATAATGACCTCAAACTCTGGTGCAAGAAACCTTAATGACTTTGGAACTGGAATTGGTTTTTCTACAAAATCAGAATCACAAATACAGCATCTTGAAAAAGAAACACTGATGCGAGAATTGAAAAAGCAATTTTCACCTGAGTTCTTAAACCGTATTGACGACATCATTGTCTTCAACAAGCTCACTAGTGAAGATGCACTCAAAATCTTAGATTTAGAATATAAGAAGCTCGCCGAAAGCTTATATGAGATGGGTGAGTATAAACTAAATATGACTAAGGTCGCTAAGGAAGTTGTCGTGAGTAATGGTTTTGACGATAAATATGGAGCAAGGGGTCTTTCAAGAGCATTAGAAGTTATGGTTGAAAATGTTGTGGCTGAAAAGATCTTGTTAGGCGAAATTAAAAAAGGTGAGACTATATGTGTCAAAGGCTCTAGGGCTAAGAACACAATCATAGTATCCGGAAAGAAAGATTGATATAGTGGCTAAGAAAGTTCTCGGAGTACTGCCCCCGTTGATCAATAATAGAGGTCAGAATGTAACAAAAATCACCTTAACCGGAGAAATCGGAGGCGTGGATTCCATCACAGCCGGACCTGGCCTTTTAGGAGGCACAATAACCACCACAGGGACCCTGCAAGTCTCAGTGGACAACAGTACCATAAGGATAAACGCCCTAGGCCAACTAATAGCCACAGGAGGAGGCGGAGGTGGGACCGTGACCCAGATAGACACCGGAGCAGGACTTGCCGGAGGACCTATAACCACCACAGGAACTATAACGGCCTCAGTGGATGGCACGACAATTTCTACAAATGCCTCAGGACAATTACAGGCCTTACAGACAGGAACCGTCACAGAGATCAACACAGGCTCTGGTCTAGACGGTGGACCGATCACAGGAACTGGAACCATTCAGGTCCTGGTCGATGGCACTACAATTGACTTTAATACTGCCGGAGAGCTCACAGTCATAGATTCCGGTGGAGGCGGTGGATCGCCGGCCGGTTCAAACACCGAAATACAATTTAACAACAGTGGATCATTTGGAGCCAGTGCGGACCTGACGTTTGATGGCACGGAACTAGCCGTCGGAGGAGACATAGATATAACTGGAGAGTATCACATACAAGGTAATAATGCCCTTGATTTTAGCGGTGGAAACACGCTAAGGCTTGGAGTGGCACTTGCATTTGATGACATACAGATTGGCAATGCTGTAAACCCTCCGAATAATGTAAACATCTACGGTCCGATCACAGCCTTTGATGACCTGACAGTTACTAATGCAACTCCACTTATTACACTGAAAAGAACAAACGATGCCAACGTTCCCTTGATACGTTTCCAGGAAAGTTCCGGTTTTGTCGGTGCAGCTATTGGCATGGACGGCACATCTGGCACAAATAATGACCTGATTGTAAATGTGTTCCCAAATGCATTTACTCAAGAAGAGCGTCTTAGAATAGGACTAACAGGGACTACTATCACTGGAGATAACACCCTAGGCGACACTCTTCTAATTACTACTACTGACTCGACAGATGAGCCAGGACCGATTGTTACACTTAAAAGAAATTCTGCATCACCTGCAAATTCTGATCTGCTCGGTCGAATTAACTTCAAAGGTGAAAATGATGCCGATGCCGAAGTTACATACGGTCAAATAACAGCAAAGATCCTTGATGAATCAGAAGGCACCGAAGACGGAATAATTGAATTTTCTACTGTAAGGGCCGGTTCAAGTGTTGTGAATGCAAGACTTCGCTCAGATTCACTACAATTAATAAATAACACAAATTTAGTGGTAAGAGGCCTTACTTACCCTACAGCAGATGGAACGAGTGGTCAGGCAATTATAACAGATGGTGCAGGAACACTTAGTCTTGGCAATCCAACAATATCGCTAGAAAATCTATCTGATGTTGATTTTGTCGACGGAGGCCCTAGAGAAGGAGATATTATTGAGTTCAATTCTACGAGTGGAAATTTTGAGAATGTCTCAAGCAACGTACTAGAAGTGTTTTTAAATTTTGAAGAGGCCAGATCATTTGACTACATTGTTCCTTATGATCTTACATTTTCTGGATTTGAGACAAACGTTCCTATGACAACTTCATTCGTAGACGGGACTTTTGACTATGACTTTGGAAATCCGCTGTCTAAGTTCGATGTGTTGACAGTTACTACAGACACTGCTGGTCTAATTTCATTAACAGGCACCAGAGGTCCATCTGTGATCATAACAGAAGATATCGTATTTGAAGTTGATGCTGGAAACGAAAGAAGTTATCCAGGAACCGGCACAACATGGATTGATATCGTCAATGGTAACAACGGATCTATGCTTAATGGAGTTACCTATAATTCTGGAGATGGTGGATACATGGAGTTTGATGGAGTTGATGATCAGGTAGAAGTAGGATCTTCAGCAGAATTTGAAGACTTCCCATTATCAATCGATGTGTGGTTTTATGCAGACGGTGTGGCTAGTAAAGATGATAGTATAATTACAAAAGGCATATCTAGAGGATCCACAAGCCAAAGAGATTGGGATATATTTGGCAATGGAACTAATCTGATTTTTGTAGTTAGTAACGGATCATCTTATATAGTTAACGTTTCTAGTACATATCCAGCCACTGGTCAATGGCATCACCTAGTCTGTTTATGGGACGGAACAACTGATGCAAATGCAGCTAAAATGTACCTTAATGGTGAGCTCTTTGCTCAAGGCACCGCTACCAATACTAACTATGCGGACACTGCAGATCTATTCATCGGTGGTAATCGTGCAACATTCTTCTTTGACGGTCGAATATCAGCTGTTAAGATGTACGACAGAGTTTTAACTGCTGCTGAAGTTCGCCAAAACTATAATGCAATAAAAGACAGATACTAATGAGAACTTATGTAATAGTAAATACATCTGATCTGTCAGCAATTGATTTTTCAGAGGTTTTAGAAACTAATGTCGATACTTTAGTTAGAAACTTAGATAATACTAAAGCTATTCTAAAATATGGGGGAACAATGCCAGGTTCAATATCGGCTTTATCACAAATTGATGGACCTTATACAAAAGAAGAACTAATGACTGCCATTGAGACTTCTGGAGATTGGGTTGAATAAAAAAATTAAATACTATGAGAAGACTATTGTTTATTTTTATGATTATGTTATCGTCTGTTGCATTCGGTCAATTTGATGATGTTTACTACGATAATAATATTGATCAAGAACTTCAGTACTCATCTAATCTAAGAAGGTTTTACCAGCCTATTAGCGTTGTTAGCTTCTATAATTATAGGTATGTAAATCCGTTCACATACAATACATTTGATCCATTTTATAACGTAAATTTTTATATAAGCAACCGACCATTTAGAGGTTGGCGCTCTAATAACCTCTATGGACAGTGGTACCCATCATATACAATTACGACCTACAGTGGGTGGTATACAAATAATTATTCATGGGATTTCAATCGATTTATCTACGGTTCATGGTATTTTCTCTATAATATACCTGTATGTCAACAATATAATATTCCACAAAATACAAACCCTACCTATTACGGTCCTAGAAACAGCGGAGTTGCATATAACACAAACAGAAACAAGTCAACTGTAAATACCTATACAAATACCGGATATACACAAAATAATAGGAATTCTGACGATAAATTTAACAAAAAAACACAAACTAGCAACACAACTAATGGCAGATCAAGAACTAGCACCTATGAGTTTAATACTAATAGTAATATTACTAGATCTAATAACAAGAACAGTTTAGTTGACAAAGAAGCACTTTCTAGCCCTAGTCATAGAACAAATAGCACAGGTATTAACAATAATAATACCAATCCACGAACCAGAAGATGAACAACCAACAGTACATAACAATTCCTCAATCTGGGGGAGGCGGCGGTGGTTTTACCATCAATACAAGTGTTAGTACAACATCACCTGATGCTTATGACACGATCACAATTAGCGTGACTAGTGGCAGCGCAACATTAACTGGCGCAGATTGGTATTTAGATGGACAGCATGTATTCAGTGGTCTAAGTGGCAGTTTTAATATCTTACAAGACATGGAGCTTCCTCACTTAGGTGATATGGATTTAGTATGTGTTGCTACAGACGGTTCTGGATTTGCATCTAGTACTACCGCTATTGAAGCAAGGCCACGATACGACAGACCATCTGATTGGCTTAATATAGATTCTCTTGTTACAGTCAGTGATGAAAAAATAGTAGCTTTAATCGCAGTAATAGAAGATTCTGATAATTTAGTAGCTTTAAGATGTCAAGGTGCTTACACTGTTGATTGGGGAGATGGAACAGTCACAAATTATGCTTCTAATACAATTGCTAGCCATTCATACGCGTATTCGGGAGTGTCTCCTGGAAATTTTTCAACAAGAGGTTATGGTATGCAGATTCTTACTGTAACGCCCCAAGCAGGACAATCGCTAACTACATTTAGAACAGATGTAACACATCCATCTACTGTTGGTAGTCAAAGCTACAATTATCTAGATATCAGATTCAGCTTACCTAATTGTACAACTTTTGATCATGATGGAAATAGTGTGCAGCAGAATAAAAATATGTTGGAGAGGATAATTGGCTTAGGAACTTGGGGTGTAACAAATTTAACAACTGCATGTAGAGGATTACCAGCATTGGTAGAATGTGAATTACCTGCAGCAACAGGACCACACCAAGCACTATTTCAAAATTGCACAGATCTGCAAGTTGTTTCAAATATGAACTTTAATGGTGCATCGGGTGCAAATTCCTTGAGAAGTCTATTTAATAATTGTGTAAAACTTCAATATGTACCAGATATTGATGCTCCAAATGCTATAGTTATTCAAGAAACGTTTAGAGGAACATTCAATTTGTTAGGTGTAGGGACATTTAAAGTGCCTAGTGCTACCAACAGTACTAATTGGGTATTTCAATCAAGATTGAGAATATTATATGGCGAATATAATTTCGATGGACTTGTAGCAGCAAATCAAATGTTTCAAGATACTAATAAACTTGTTAGTGCTCCACCATTATCATTTCCTAGCTTAACAAATGCTACGCAACTGTTTGTTAACTGTGGGATACAGGGATTAGATGTTGATCTACCTGTAGCTACAGCTGGAAGAGGTATATTTCAAGGTTTTTCAGGCACAATCAAAAGAGCAAACATGCCTGCATTGGTTAATGCGGACAGGCTTTTCAGAGGCTGTCTCGCTCAAGATAGTTCTAACGTTACCGTAGGTGGAGCAGGCACCATAACAAATGCTGGTGCAATGTTTTTTGGATCATATTTTGATACGATACCTGCTGTGGATTATTCTAATGTAGTTACTGCTCGGAATAATGAAGGAATATTTGAAGGTACTAGGGCTAGATTTATAAGTGGTAGTATAGATCTTTCTAGCTTAAGTAATAACGCACATGAAATGTTTAGTCAGGCTATAAACCTCAAAGAGATTAACGCTACAAGTATAGGAACAGATACAGATGGTAGAAATCTTTTTTCTTCCGCAGCTAACGTACAAGAAATTGGTTCATTTAGTTTAGGTAATGTAACAAATTTAACTGGTGCTTTTAACAACATGAGAAACCTGCAGAGAATGAAAGCAACTGGAATAAAGGCAACTGTTGACTTCAGTAGTTGTGGTAGCCTATCAGCAGATGCAATAGACGAAATATTCACAAATCTTGCAACAGTTTCAAGCGGAACTATAAATGTATCTAATAATAACGGTTCATCCAGTTGTACAACATCAATTGCAACTACCAAAGGCTGGACTGTAGTAACTTAAATTAAAATTATGCAAGCTTTTAGAGTATACCCATGGCCTACTGGCACCGATACGTCAGGTTTTTACAAGTATTTTGAAGAGGACGATTGGTGGATGTTTGGACCAAATAGTGTCCGAGGACCTGAAGGTGCATGGGAAATTAATAGAGAAAACCATGAAGATTTCAACTATCCATATGAAGGTTGGACCTGGTATGACGAGGCACCACAGGCATATATTGATTGGTGGATAACTCATTTCCAAGATGATGAAGAGTTTGAAGAATAAATATAGTATGAAAAGACTCTCAAAATTCTTAAAAGCGCTTTGGAAAAGATATGTATGGGGCCAAGATGTTGGAGACGTGAAATACATGCAAAGACTGTCTGTATGTTATCCGTGCGACGATCGTGACGGTGGATATTGTGACATTTGTGGATGCCTTTTGAAATTAAAAGCAAAATGGAGCACTGAAAATTGCCCAGAAAAAAAATGGTAGTATGGGTTGTGGATGTGGAAATGCCAAAAACAGAAGACCTTCTAGGGTGAGATCAAGAAGACCAAAAAGAACTGTTAGTACAGATAATTCCAACCAGGCTTCAAAACAAACTGTTGTGAAAAGAGTAAAAAGGTAAATAATTGTTTCAATTACCTATTTTACTTGTTATATTTTACTTGTACTAAATAAATAAACTGAAAGCATGGAAGATTATTGGAATTTTGAAGAGCGTGATGATGATTTTAATCCAGAAGATCACGGAATAGAGAATGACGAGGTTGCAAGACTCTATGCTATGGCTGATATGAAAGAAGAACATAAACAGTGGGTTAGAGAGCAGGCAGAGATCTTTTATTCAGATTTTGAGGATCTGGAAATACCTGTTGCAGTGTCCGCTATCAAGAAACTAATCAACATGGGTGAGGTTAAAATAAAAGAAGTTAATCTCATGCTTGAAAATATGATTGCCGTATTTGAGGAAGAGGAGGAGTACGAGAGATGTGGCGTTTGCAAAAAGATAAAAAATGGTTTAAATGTTAATCTTTCAGGCGAATGATATAGATGAGCTTCAAGATGAGATGAATGACAGGGGAACTGAGGTTTCTGTGGCAATTCTCACTATGGTATGCGACAGCTTAGAAAATGATGTCGACATAGCAGAAATTGCATATATTCCTGCACTTGACATGGAAATTAGTGTTAAAAAACCACACTTTAAAGATGCATTACTAATAAACTTAGCAAGGTGTGAAGAGGCTGAAGAGTACGAACTTTGCCAGAAAGCCACAAGTTGGATTGAAAAGTTGGAAGACTAATTGTAAGATTAACACTTTTTAACGATTACTTTTTGTAATAAATTTTTTTTTGTCAATTATTTTTTGTATATTGCATATGTAACAATTTAACATATATGCTAAACAAACAATTTCAACAAGACATTAAAATGGGTCAAGAAACAAATGATCCTATTCTTTCAAACATGCGCCTAGTTCTTCACTTGGCCAAAAAATACCAATACATGGGACTTTCTTATGAAGATCTTGTCCAAGAAGGTATGATTGGCTTGTGTCGAGCATCTGAGCTTTTCGAAGAAGGTAAGGGTAAGTTCAGTACTTATGCTGCCACTTGGATTAAAGCCATGATGCGCCGTGCGCTTGATAACAAATCTCGTACAGTTCGAGTGCCTGCTAATCAAACTCAAAACACTGAAGTCCATGTTAGGACGTGCGAATTAGATCCTAAATGGCATGGTGGCACGGAAGACGCTCGTGTTTTCGAAAGTGAAGAAGAAATGCTTCAACACCAACAGCTAAAGGCGCTTCTAAGTAAGCTTAAACCAAAGCAAGCTGAAATCATCAAGCTAAAATACGGTATTGAGTGTGATGAGATGAAAACAAAAGACATCGCAAAAAAGTTCGGTGTTAGTGTACAAGCAGTCAACTCAACACTGCGTAAGAGTCTACAATTAATGCAAAGCTAATGAAAATATTAGATTTTATTTGTAGTTGGATTTTAATAACGGCGGCCCTTGCCTTGGTAATAGGGCTGTCTATCGATCCAGCTGTTCAAGCTTATCCAGAATATAGTCAAGAAATAAATTTGATCTGGACGGAAGAAGCCGCACCACTAATTTTTTTAGCTGGCATGTTTGCAACAGCTATGGTAACTAGGACTTAAACTTTTTGTCATTTTTGCATATTAAAATAAAAAATGGATAAGCAAGATTGGAGAAGATTTGGAGAAATCCAATATCTTAAAGGCAGACTAGATGAACTTTTCAAAATTGACAAGTTAGCACGACTTGACTTAGCTGATATGCGAATTATTGACGCTAGGATCGAGAAATACTTTAAAAAGCTAGAATCGCTAGATCCAGTTGCATTCGAACTTTATAGAATCGAACGTGAAAATATCCAGCATTCTATTAAAAGAGCTCAAAAAAATGCTGGAGACGCTTAGACATATCTTTGGTTTTTGTGGAGAACCGCATCCTACCATTGCTGGAGTTGCTTTTGGAGCACCATTTTTCTCATATATAATTTATAAACTAAAAAAAATAAAAAGGCAATGGAAAGAGAACAATTCTTAACTCACCTGGTTAGTGAAGCACTAACTGAAATCGATGAAAAGACTAAGGACTGGGTAAATTTGTCTGAGCTCCAGCAAGAAATTGTATCAGAGCTTATAAAGCAAGGCATTGATGAAAATTCTGAAGGAGATAAAGTGGCTGAGATTTTCAACACATGCGTCGCTGATCATATTGAAACATCAATTGAACAAGAACTTATAGGAATGGCTTCAAGAGGCCTTATTAGTACAGTAGTAACCGAGAATGGTGAACTTGGCTATAAATTTAAAGACAAATAGTTTAATTTTGATTTATTTTTGTTATATTACAGTATATGAATGATAAAATAGAATTTGGATACTGTTGTATTAACTTAAGCATGCCTGACGTCACTGTTAATCGGTCGTGTATTAAAAGAACATTTTTAGCAAAGGGGTTGCCTTATGTTAGCAGCCTAGCTTTACAAAACGTAAAGGATCTAGTAGAGATCATTAAATGGAATCACAAAAATAATGTTAAGATCTACCGGATGTCAAGCGACATGTTTCCTTGGATGAGCGAGTACTCATTTGAGGATTTACCAGATTACAATAAGATCAAAAACATTCTTAAAGGCGCCGGTACTCTTGCAAAGACTTATGGCATAAGGCTAAGCTTTCATCCTGGTCCATTTAATGTGCTTGGATCACCTAATCAAGAAGCTCTAACCAAAACCATCAAGGATCTCAATAAACATGCTGAGATCATGGACATGATGGGTCTAGATCAATCACACTACTATCCAATCAACATACACTGCAACGGCACTTACGGCGACAAAGATGCAACATTAAAAAGATGGTGCGATGGCTTTGCTAAGCTAAGCGCTAGCGCCCAGCGACGACTAGTTGTAGAGAATGATGATAGGCCAAACCTTTATTCGGTTAAAGAATTGTATGAAGGTATTTATGAAAATATAGGTGTCCCTGTTACCTTTGATTACCATCACCATAGATTATGCAGTGGCGACATGACTGAGCAAGATGCTTTTGAAATGGCATATTCTACTTGGGACGTTACCCCATTGTTCCACTATTCATCATGCAAGAGAACATTTGAGGATAGCGGCGCAAATGTAAGAGCCCATGCAGATTACATTTATGAAAAGGTAAACAATTACGGCAAGAAAATCCACGTTGAATTTGAATCTAAGGCTAAAGACCTTGCACTATTAAACTATTTAAAAAATACCGATAAAATGCTTGAAAGCTATCTTGCTTTTGACAACTATCAACAACTTAACTAATATGAAAAGACTTTACAAAATATTCTTTGCAGGAGTTCCATTGACTATTGGAATATTGGGGCTGCAACTAGGTACTGAGCCAGGTTGGGACTCAGTTTTTGGAATCGTTATATCAATGCCTGTTTTAGCTCCGGCTGCTAAATTTTGGATGGATGCATATGATGAATGGTTTGATAAAGATAAAGAGTCATGAAAGAAATCGTCTTCTTGATATTTGTGTTCTGTTTTAATTTAAAAAGCTATTCGCAACACCCATATTTTCATACATCTAAAGATGATATTGAAAAGGTCGCTAAAAAAGATGGATACCGAGTAACAACAGAATTTAAGAAGATTAACGAAACTATGAATCTGATTTTTCACCTGTACAAAGATAGTACCGTCATAAGGATTGGATACGTATTAGAAATGGACTTACCAGCCTACATTCATTACAGAGAGGAATAAATATAATATGAGATTAATATTGTTTTTTAAGAAAATATTTGATAAATTTAAACGTCGCAGACCTTCGGTGTGGGACATAGATGATTATGAACCTTTGCAAGGTGAATTTTTTGATGGAGATGATCGATATGAAATAGAATAATATGTTTTGGAGCAAAATATTTAAAAGAAAAACTGAAGTTGAGAAACTTAATGATAAGTATGATTTATTGATGAAAGAAGCATATAAGTTATCAAAGATAAATCGAACTGAAAGTGATAAGAAATATTTAGAAGCAGATAATGTATTATCTGAAATAGAGTTGTTAAATAAAAGTAATAATTAATTATGAGGCTAAACAATTTAGACGAACAATTGGTTGGTAAGTCAAAGAAATTACATATTATGGCCTACCTTCCTGAACTAGAGGCTGATAAGAGTACTAGCGTATCTTGGGATGCGGAATATATTGATGCTAATCTTTACGATGTAATTCAAGAGGCACGTATGAAGTATCCAGAACATCGCATTACTCTCTACTTTGAAAGCGGTACTATCAGATCATACGCACCAGTTAGCAAACAAGAATTTAGCATTTAAACCAATTATAAATGATTTTAGATACGACTTTAACACTACCTGAAGCTGCAGTTATTTTTACTTGCCTAGGCTTTATATTTAGTATTTTTTGGTATGTCGGTGAAAACACAGAAGAAGGAGATGGAGATGAATGATAAAACATGCAGTGTTCGTTTCCCAAATGAAGACCATCCGGTAGATATTCCTTTTGATTTTAAAAACTTCAAACCTACCATGTTGCTTGACAAAGAAGTCTTTGGGTGGTATGGTGACATCATGGTTGCCGTAGCACGAAAGGATTATGATTTAAATGCTGAATGTGAAATGTTTAAGGACAGAGAGTTCATATATTTCAATGAAAGCTGGAACCTAGAAAATACTTAAATGATTAAATTATTTTTACTCTCACTACAGTTCTTTACTCCTATAACTCCTTATTACAGTTATCTAAATACTGATGGAGGTTGGTTAACTATGACACTCCAAACCGAAGACTCTGCTTGTACTGCATGTGGAGATTTTAATATTGTATATGAAGATCCTGAAGCAACATTAGGCTTCGATGTTCTATATGATGGTTATAATCTTCCATCTGAAGAGCCTACTCCTACTTTATTTACTATGCTGCCTGGAGATGATTTTATTTCTTTATCTAATTTTAACGGTTTATCAGTTCAATGCTTTCCGAATCTAGGAATGGACTCTATAAAAATAGGAGTCGTAAGTTATAGAGATAGCGCTATGTTTACTTTTTATACTGGAGGTGACATCACGTCTGCTACCTTACATGATAAATTATTGAATACATTTACTTCTATTGATTCCGGAAGCACATACTCATTTATAGTTGATAGCTTAGGATGGAATGAGAAAGTAGATGATAGATTTGTATTACATTTTCATAGAGATACTTTAATAGTATTAGATGTAGATGTAGATAACATTAGATTAGTTAGTGATCTAGATAGAAACAATCCAGTTAGATATTATAATTTATCTGGACAGCAGATTGATGATCCTAAAGTTGGCATATGTATACGAGTAGTTGGTATTAGAGAGCCTGAATTAATAATAGTAAAAGAATGAGAAAGCCTTGGTTTAAAATTATATTTTCGATAGCAATTATTATTGCAAGTATCCCTTCTGTAGTAACAGATATTAGAGAAGGATTTAGCGGTACTTATACCCACTATGGTACACTATTAGTTGGTCTTAGTTATTTTATTGAGTCTTTGTTTTGGGTCATAGAGATGTGGATATCTGATGTAAATAGAATTGTAGATGAAAGTCTAAGGGGATATGAAGGATTTAAAGATGATTTAGCTAATGAGGATTTAAGTAAGTGGATAAAAGATTCTGAAGAATTGGAAGCTGAATTAGAAAGAGAGGCATTTCTAGACCATGTTGATAAAAAAGGCCCATGGGATGAAGAATGGGACAGGACCAATACAGTAGGAGGTATGACTAACACAAAAGAGAGCGGGTTTAAGGAATTTCAAAATAAGATTGATCAAAATAAGTAATATGAAATATTTTATAATCTTGATCATGCTTATGTTCAGTTCCTGCCATGTTGTAGAGTACAACCTACCACGATGGGATGGAACAATTAAGCAAAAATCAGTTAAAGTTCATAAAAATTCAACCGTATACCTAGTACATTGGAAATATCTCACTATTTGGAGTAAGGATGATCAATTGTCATTTGAGCCAGGCTATGCTATTTTTAAGGGTGATACCATTCATTTAGATTTGTGTGATTCAATTCCATTAAATGATAGCGATTATAAATTTTGGCTTGATTGCAATGATGATGAATTTATTGATTAATTATGGAAAATGACAGACAGTATATGGAATACTATTCCAGGATAATAAATGAAAAGTTATCCAGCGGCTCTTCAATAGCTGACATAAAGTATGAAGTTGAACAATTCAATAAACATTTTGATAATTTAAAAAAAGAAAATGGCTAGATACAAAATACTTAAAAAGATGGTTGACAAACATGGAAATGAAATGTATGTCCTTTTAAATGATGGTTACGGAGAGATATTAGAATTTGAAGATCCTAATAAATGTGAATCTCTTGTCAAAATTATGAATTCTAATACCGATAGTGGATGGAGTTACCAGATGATTAAAATCGAAAAATGAAACCATTAGTAATAATTGGACACCCTGACAAAAAAAGTTTTTGTCATAATGGTATTTTTAAGACAATAACCAAAGAACTTGAATCTGCTGGAGTTGAATACAAAACTATAGATCTATACAAAGATTCATTTCAACGGCCAAGAACTGACTTAATAGAAAAGTACAAAGATTTAGTCACTTGGGCTGATTCGATATATTTTGTATCTCCTGTATGGTGGTTTAGGCTAACTCCTAGGATGGAAGTATTTTTTGATGAAGTCTTTACGCCGGGATTTGCATATAAATTTGTGCCATTATTTGGTAAATATGCATACCCAAAACCTTTCTTAAAATCTAAAAAGGTACGCACCTATATAACTCACGGCGCTCCTGCTCTGCCAGTGATCACACTTTATCTAAATTCTGTTAAGCTAAGACTAGTCATGGGAGTTTATACGTTTGTTTTTGGATGGTCACCTTCTAGATGGTTAAAAACTAAACAATTTTGGTCAGTTCCATTTGTTAGCCGAGAAAAGCTTGAATCATATTTAAGAACTGTCTCTAAAGACATATCAAAAGATCTAAGAAAATATAAAAATGAAAGTTAAACTCAACGTATTGTGCCATGTACATGTGGCAAAACAGATTGGTAAAAACGAAAGGTGGGTTCCGTCAGGAAACCATACATATGAATATTGGGTGGATGCAGAGTACTACTACGAGAATTTATACAGTATTCACGAAAGGATTGAAAATAAGATAAATTCAGATTACCAGGATTCTGATATCCTTAAACTTAAAGTAATGGACATTAAGGCAGATACAAAAGGTCCAACAAATATGGGAACCATAGACTCAGATTTTTGATATATAAACAAATAATAATTTATCATGAAAAAAGTACTTGATACTATAAAAAACGTTCTTACTTCTGAATATTTCGTAGTAGGAGTTGCTGGCTTAGCCGGATTAGTCATTTATCTAAAAGGTCTACATTTCATTGGTGGCATTGCAATTGGTGTTGCAGGCGCTAAGATGTGGGACGTATTGAGAAAAAGCCTTTAATGATGATCAAGAATTTCAACGATTTTGTCAATGAGTCTGCTGATGGTAGATTTAAAATTGAAGTAGATCCGAAGCACTCAAAGGAGGCTCTAGATCTATTGGAAACTGACTATCGTATGAAATACAAGAGTAGTGGCCCTAACATGTTTGTTTTTCAAAATGAAGACGACGCGCATGATGCGGTTAGGGACCTCACTACACTTGGATTTGAACCAAAAACTAATTTTAAGATAGAAGAAGGTAAAACTGATCCTGTCTTTATAACTAATAGCAATATAACAGATCTTTGGTCTGAAATTTATGACGGCGAAGATTTTATCGATAAACATCCAGCTATTTACAAAATATTGAAAAATAGAGCACAAATGGACAGGAGGGAGATGAAGAGGATTTGGGCTATGGTTTACGGTGACGAAGATTTTGAAAAAGAGCATCCAAGGGTTTTCAAAAGAATAAAACCTTAAAAATAATTTAATACATTATAATGTACAGTAGGATGAATCCAGGAAGTGGGGCTCGTAGAGAAGCCAATGTTAGAAGAGTAACCCAAGCTAGTGTAAATGCACGCGCAAAGCAATTAAACAGAAGAAGATTACAAGATCCAGTTCTTAGAAGAATAGAAGAAGGTGGCGGCTCGAGTTCTGGTTTTTCTGGCCAGGGTATCGATGGACCTATTTCTGGAGCAAGAGTTTTGGCAGTTGCTGAAGGGGTGACTACTACAACAGATTCAAATGGATTCTTTAAATTTAGTTTTGTCCCATCAGGTGATATTGAATTAACAGGTGGTACTGATACTGTTACAGGAGTTGAGTTTACAGGTACATTAAAAGCACCTAAAGGTTCAACTGTTATTTCTCCTATCACTACAGCCATTAAAGAAATAATGGATTTAGGGAGTACGGAAGAGGAAGCAACTGATGCTGTATTTGATTATGCCAGAGAAATCTATGAGATTGATATTCCGTCTAATATTAGAGAAAGAGTTAAAAAGGAAAACTTCCTAACTCTGGCTGAGACTAACAATGACTTTCTCAAGGTTGTTGGATTCACGTCTATTTTAGAAGCATCGGCTGAAGTAGCAAGTAATGGTACTGGTGATTCTAATAGTGATAGCGTAAAGAGACATAAGGAAGCTTTTTATAAACGAACGGCTACTATTATTAATAATAACAAGACACGATTGAAACCAGGAAGTGGTGAAGATTGGTCATCATCCAGTAATGTATATAATAGAGATAATTTTAAAAAGTTATCGTTTCAGTTATCAGGTGATAATATAACTACTATATCAGCAACCAATGCTGATTCCCTAAGAGTAGCTTTAGATCATACTCTAGATAGAATAAAAGAAGTTGTAAATGATTCAAATATGGACCCTAGCTTTGGTACTACTTCTGTTATGACACAGAACCGATTAGCTAAGCGTGAGACTGCTCAAAACGCTATAAATTTTGGTAAAGGTAATATAAATGCAGGCAGTTTACTTAGTCAAGCTGAAACTTCAGTCGCTAAAGAGGCAGATGAATATAGCAATTTAGGAACTATATTTGGAGGTAAAGAAAATAAAGAAGAACCTGCATCAGAAAAGCAGGAAACTCTTTTTCCTACAGCTTTAGATTATGTAACAGTATCAGGAGGTAGCAAATATGCTCAAGGGGAATTGACTCGTAATTTACAACGCCAAGTAAATGGTCAACCTTCATACGGCGGAGAAATTAATGGTGAGGCTACATTTTTATGGTATGATCGGGCTTCGAGAAGATGGGTTCTAGATAACAACTTAGAAGCTCCTTTTATAGGGACTGCGAATAGAAAGCAATCTTATCCTGTGACGGGAAATTATACTAAGAATGAAGAAACTATTATAATAGCTAAACCAGATGAATATCCAGATCAGCCT
>CEWG01132861.1_pt1 | contig 15922 bp, 17 predicted proteins | sample 361411 | NCBI WGS metagenome assembly CEWG01 (sample SAMEA2622173, study PRJEB7988) | marine metagenome | biome: marine biome (ENVO:00000447); feature: surface water layer (ENVO:00002042); material: "saline water (ENVO:00002010), including plankton (ENVO:xxxxxxxx)" | depth 5 m | reverse complement strand
AACCAAAAGAATTTGATCAGCTTGGAAAATCTCTTGGCCTTACCTCTTTTGAGGTATTTAAAAAAATTAACTTACCATTAAGTAAACTTGCTATATTATCGTCATTTCTGTTGGTTTTTATTGATGTGTTAAAAGAACTTCCCTTGACGCTAATATTAAGACCATTTAATTTTGACACACTAGCAACTCAGGCCTACCAACATGCATCAGAAGAAATGCTTTCATACTCTAGTGTTTATTCATTGGGAATTATCTTCTTTTGTGCATTAATAATTATTTTTATAAAATTAATTTTAAAAAAATAAGATGTTTTTAGAAATTGAAAAATTGAGTAAAATCTATTCAAAAAAAAGTATTCTTAATAATTTAAACTTTAATATAAGAAAAGGGGACATTGTTTCTATTGTAGGGCCAAGTGGGTCAGGCAAAACAACACTACTTAAATGTATTTCAGGTTTATGCGATATTGATACAGGAAGTATAAAACTAAATTCTAAGCTACTTACAAGATTAGAGCCAAATCAAAGAAATATTGCTTATGTATTTCAAGAGAGCCCCTTGTTTCCTCACCTAACCGTTAATCAAAATATACTTTTCAATTTAAATATTTTTGACAAAGAAAAGCTAAATTTTATACTAGAAAAAATAAATATTGGCCATTTAAAAAACAGATATCCACATGAAATTTCTGGAGGTGAAAATCAAAGAGTAGCTGTTGCAAGATCGCTAATTAGAAATCCTGATTTATTACTAATGGATGAACCTTTCAGCAACCTAGATCTATATATTAAAGATAAACTCAAAGATCTTGTATTCGAATTAATTAGCGAACTAAATACAACAACAATAATAGTTAATCACGATATTAAAGACTCATTGGAAATTTCTGACAAAATACTTATCCTGATAAATGGAGAAATCAATAACTACGATATACCACATGCGGTATATTCGAATCCTAAATGTATAGAGTCAGCAAACTTGTTTGGTGTACTAAATCGAGTTAATACAAATGAAGAAACATTTTACTGTAGACCTGAACACATTAAACCATCATCATTAGGTATAGCTGCCAGTGTCATAAACTCAACATTCATAGGGCCATTCTATAAAATAAAAGCACATGTAAATGATGAAAAAATCATTTTTTATAGTAACAAAGATTTATTTTTAAATGAAAAAATTTATCTTGAAATAGATTCAAAAAAAAGAATTTATTTTGATTAAATTGACGATTCATCGTTTTATAAGCATAAGATTTGTAAAACAACATAATTCATAATTTAAAATTAATATATGTATAGGTTATTTCTTTTTTTCATTCTTTCTTTTTTAGTATTATTTGGATGTCAGAAAACTAAACCTAAAACTATCATTTTGTCGAAGGCAGGGGATAATTACATTCAATGGATTGAAGATGAAAACATCGTTGTGCTAGATGCATATAATATCGATAATACAGATAGTATACTTAATTTAGTTGATGGAATTATTTTAACCGGGGGCGAAGACATCAATCCTCTTTTATATAGCGACACTAGTAACTTAGCTGTATGCGAGAAAATAAATCATAGAAGAGATAGTTTAGAACAAAAGTTATTTGATTTTGCATTTCGTCAACAAATTCCACTAATGGGTGTTTGTAGAGGAATGCAAATGATGAATGTCGCAACTGGTGGTAGTCTTTATGGCGACTTACCAACTGAAATTGGAACAGAGGTTGTACATAGAAATAATGGGGAAGTATTGCACGATATTGTTATAACAGATACATGTTCACTAATATTTCCTTTAGGAAAGGATACATTTACAGTAAACTCTTGGCATCATCAAGGGTTAAAAGATATTAGCGCATGCTTACAAGTAATAGCCAAATCGAATGACGGATTAGCTGAAGCCATTGTAATGGACAAAGCCTTTCATCCATTTATGATTGCTGTACAGTTTCATCCTGAAAGGTTGGGAAATGAACACCCTGTTCATATACAAATGAAAAATAGTTTCTATAAAGCTATTGGTCATCAAAAAAAATAGGTTTTTTCTTCCCATTTTCATTTCTAAATCGACTACCTTTGCCGACCATTTTATAATAAATGATCCAGGACATATTAATAACATTCCTAATTAGCATTTCTCCCTTTGGTGAAGGAAAAGTTGGAATACCATGGGGTATAGACAAGGCGGGTTTAGCAAAAGAAATTGCCTTATTAGTTGGACTTACTGCTAATTTATTGGTATTTCCATTATTTTACAGAAGTATTAACTTTTTAAATAACAACTTATTAAAACATAAGTGGTATAAAAAAAGTGCTATAAAATTGTCATTGAGAGCAAGAGGTAAAACCAAAAATTTTGTCAAAAAGTATGGGGTTTGGGGTTTAATGATCTTTGTGATGATTCCATTACCATTTACAGGATCATATATTGGAACTATCGCAGCATACATTTTTGGAATAGACTATAAAAAAGCTTTCATTTTTATTAATAGTGGTGTAACTATATCGTGCTTAATTGTTGCCTTTGGTTGGCAATATTTAACGCAGCTTTTTGAGCTAATAGTTAATCTTTTTTGATTTTAAATTGAAATTTATGAAAGTTAAAAAAATAGCACTTATCATTTTAGATGGTTGGGGTCATGGAGACATGACAAAATCAGATGCTATTTACCATGCAAACACTCCTTTTATTAATTCTCTTTACGAGAAATACCCAAATTGTGAACTTAAAACTTTCGGAGAACATGTAGGACTTCCTGAAGGTCAAATGGGAAATTCTGAAGTAGGACACCTTAATATTGGTGCTGGAAGAATTGTATACCAAGATTTAGCTAAAATAAACCGTGCTTGCGAAGATAATTCTATTGCTAAAAACGAAAACTTGCAAAAAGCATTGAATTACGCAAAAAAAAATAACAAGGCTCTTCATTTTATTGGTTTAGTGTCAGATGGAGGTATTCATTCGCACCAAAAACATTTGTATAAATTATGTGAAATAGCGCACAATGTGGGAGTTGAAAAAGTGTTTGTTCATGCTTTCACAGACGGAAGAGATTGTGACCCTAAAAGTGGATTAAGATTTATTCAAAAGCTAGAAAAAAACCTACATGGCGCACAAATCGCCTCCCTGTGTGGAAGATATTACGCCATGGATAGAGACAAAAGATGGCAACGAGTAAAGATTGCCTATGATTTACTGACTAAAGGCTATGGAGTAAAATCGCAAAACTTAACAGAAAATATTCAACAATCATATGATAATGGAGTAACAGATGAATTCATTAAACCTATTGTGCATATTGATAAAAACGGCCATCCTATAGGTAAAATACAAGAAGAAGATGCTGTAATATGTTTCAATTTCAGAACAGATAGGTGTAGAGAAATCACCACGGTTTTAACACAAACAAACATGACTGATTTTAAGATGAAAAAACTCAAACTACATTACACAACCATGACAAATTATGATAACACTTACAAAAATGTAAATGTTATTTATGATAAAGAAAATATTATAAATACTTTGGGAGAAGTAGTAGCAAAAAATGGTCTAAGCCAAATTCGAATTGCAGAAACTGAAAAATATCCACATGTTACTTTTTTCTTTTCAGGAGGAAGAGAAACAGCATTTAAGAACGAGACTAGATTAATGGTGAGCTCACCAAAAGTAACTACTTATGATTTACAACCAGAAATGAGCGCATATGAGGTAACCTCAACCATAGTGAAAGAATTGGAAAAAGGAACAACTGATTTTATATGCTTAAACTTTGCTAATCCAGATATGGTAGGACATACAGGGAATTATAAGGCTATCATGAAAGCAGTTGAAATAGTAGATGCTTGCACACAAAAAGTAGTTAAAACTGGCCTGAAAAACAATTATGCTTTCCTTATCATTGCCGACCATGGTAATGCAGATTTCGCAATCAATCCTGACGGAACACCCAACACAGCTCACAGCACGAACTTAGTCCCTTGTTTTGCGCTCAATACAGGTTTTGAAAAAATAGAAACCGGAAAACTAGCAGATATTGCTCCTACTATTCTAAATATTATGGGAGTTGACATCCCACAAGAAATGACTGGAAATATTTTGACAAAATAATTATGGAACACATCAAAAAGTACATAAACGAGAATAAAAATAGATTCATCAACGAATTGATTGAACTTCTAAAAATTCCTTCTATTTCTGCTGATCCAGCTTATAAAAAAGATGTTTTGAATTGTGCTGAAGCAGTGGCTAAAGCAATGGACGATGCAGGGGCAGATAATATTGAAATATGCGAAACCGCAGGCTACCCAATTATTTATGGTGAAAAAATCATAGATATAAATCAACCTACCGTTTTAGTGTATGGACACTATGATGTACAACCAGCCGATCCTTTAGAATTATGGACAAGTGGTCCGTTTGAACCCGTTATAAAGAAAACTGATATCCATCCTGAAGGAGCCATTTTTGCAAGAGGTTCCTGTGATGATAAAGGACAGTTTTACATGCATATAAAAGCCTTTGAATTAATGATAAAAACAGACACTCTGCCTTGTAATGTAAAATTTATGATTGAAGGAGAAGAAGAAGTGGGTTCAGATAATTTAGGTGCATTCGTAAAAGAAAATAAAGAAAGGTTGAAATGTGACACCATCTTAATTTCTGACACCGGTATTATTTCAAATGACACTCCTTCTATTACAACAGGATTGAAAGGATTGAGCTATTTAGAAGTGGAGGTAACAGGTCCGAACAGAGATCTACACTCAGGATTATACGGAGGTGCTGTTGCAAACCCAATCAATATTTTATGTGAGATGATTGCAAAGATGAAAGATAAAAAAAACCAAATCATCATCCCAGGTTTTTATGACAATGTACTAGAACTTTCTCAGTTGGAAAGAGCTGATATAGCTAGAGCTCCATTCTCTTTAGATAGATACAAATCTGCTTTAGATTTATCAGACATTCATGGAGAAGAAGGGTATTCAACAATGGAAAGAACAGGTATTCGACCCACCTTGGATGTGAATGGGATTTGGGGAGGATATACAGGAGAGGGTGCTAAAACAGTCATTCCCTCTAAAGCTTTTGCTAAGATTTCAATGCGTCTAGTTCCTAACCAATCAGATGAAGAAATCACAAATAAATTCACAAAATTCTTTAAAAGCATTGCCCCTAAGTCTGTACAAGTCAAAGTAATGCCTCATCATGGTGGAGAACCGTATGTGTCTCCAACCGATATACCAGCCTACCAAGCAGCAAGCAAAGCAATGGAAAGTACTTATGGTAAAAAACCTGTGCCTGTTAGAAGTGGAGGAAGCATTCCTATTGTTGCTTTATTTGAGGCTGAATTAGGCGTTAAGTCCATTTTAATGGGTTTCGGTTTAGATTCTGATGCCATTCACTCTCCAAATGAACATTACGGAATATTCAATTATCTCAAAGGAATTGAAACAATCCCTCATTTCTTTGCCAATTACGCAAAAGCACAGTAAACCTTTAGGTAATACAGGGCTCTAACAAATTGCTCTTTGTAAAAGTAAATTGATTATTATACTTTTATGGCAATACAATTACCTCGTCTAAAATCAACATTTCTCAATAACCTTCGCTAGTGCAGCAAGCATGCGTTCCTGATAATGTCAAATAAAAAACATACAAATTTACTTATCAATCAGTCCAGTTCTTACTTGTTACAGCACGCACACAACCCTGTGAACTGGCATCCTTGGAATAGAAAAACTCTTAAAAAAGCAGAACAAGAAGATAAGCTAATTCTGATAAGCATTGGCTATTCTGCTTGTCATTGGTGTCATGTTATGGAGCATGAAACTTTTGAGGATGAAGAAGCAGCGCAATATATGAACGACCACTTCATCAACATCAAAGTGGATAGAGAAGAACGCCCTGATATCGACATGATATACATGAATGCCGTAGATTTAATGACAAAAAGAGGGGGTTGGCCGTTGAACTGTATTGCTTTACCTAATGGAAAACCTATTTGGGGAGGGACCTATTTCCCAAAAGAACAATGGCTAGATCAAATAAAACAGGTAAATGATTTTTACAGTAACAATCCGGAAAAAGTTATTGAATATGCTGAAAAAGTAACACAAGGAATTCAGAAATCAGAACTTGTTGCTTTCAATAATGAGGAACCTGATTTTTCTTGGTCTGATTTAGATCAAACAACAGTTAACTGGAAAAAACAATTTGACAGCATTAACGGAGGTCCTGATAGAACTCCTAAATTTCCGTTACCAAACAACTACCTATTCTTGATGCGCTATGCACAGTTAAAAAAACACAACACTATTAAAGAGCATGTAAAACTAACATTAGATAAGATGGCTTTTGGTGGAATTTATGATCAAATAGGTGGTGGTTTTGCTCGTTATTCGGTGGATAAAATTTGGAAAGTCCCTCACTTTGAAAAGATGTTATATGACAATGCTCAATTAATTAGCTTGTATAGTGAAGCATACACTGCTTACCAAAAACCTTTATACAAAGATGTGGCAGAAGAGACTATTGCATTTGTACAAAGAGAACTCAGCCATGAAAATGGAGCTTTTTACTCTGCTTTAGACGCTGACAGCGAAGGTGAAGAAGGTAAATTTTATATCTGGAAAAAAGAAGAAGTGAAATTTATTTTAGGTGAAGAATATGATTTATTCTCCAAATATTACAATGTCAATGAAAAAGGGCTTTGGGAAAATGACAACTATATTCTACTAAAAAAACATAGTGATATAGATTTTGCTCAAAACCATCAAATTGAGTTAACCTCATTAAAAGAGAAAGTTAAATCTTGGAAAAACATACTATTAACAGAAAGAGAAAAACGAACTAGACCAGGATTGGATGACAAATCGATTACCTCTTGGAATGCATTAATGTGTAAAGCATACACTGATGCATATATGGCTTTTGGTAATAAGGATTATTTAGAAAGAGCTCTAAAAAATGCTGATTTTTTAACTAAGAAGCAGCTAAAAAAAGATGGTTCTTTATGGCGCTCCTTCAAAAATGAAACAAGTACCATCAATGGATACTTAGAAGATTATGCTTTTTGTGTCAGCGCATTTATTAGACTGTATGAGGCAACTTTTAATGAGGAGTGGCTCACAATTGCAAAAAAACTATCCGACTATTCCATAAAGCACTTTAAAGATGAAAACACTAGGATGCTCTTTTTCACCTCTGATTTAGACAATCCTTTGGTAGCTCGAAAAATGGAGATTAATGATAATGTTATTCCGGGTTCATGTTCAGAAATGGCCAACAATCTATTCTTACTAGGGCACTTTCTAGAAAATAATGAGTATATAAATCAAGCTCATATTATGCTTAATAATGTAAAAGAAATGATTCAAACCTATGGCTCTGGATATTCTAATTGGGCAAACTTATACTTAAATCAAGTTGTTCCATTTTATGAAATTGCTATAGTTGGAGAAAAAGCTCAGCAAAAAGCGTTAGAGCTCAACCAAACTTACCATCCCAATAAATTATTGATTGGAAGCAATACAGAAAGCTCACTATCCTTACTAAAAAATAAATTAACAGCAGGCAGGACAACTATTTATGTTTGTATCAGTAAATCCTGTCAACTTCCTACTACCAAAGTAGATGAAGCATTAAGTTTAATAGCATGACACACTTTAACGAAACGCAATATTTCAGACAAAAATGGCTTTGGGCCATCATCATCTTTTTTCCTGTATTTTCTTTGTATGGAATTTACGAGCAAATCATCATGGGAAATCCTATTGGCGACAAACCTATAAGTGACGATGGTCTTATTTGGTTTACTTTTTTAATTGGCGTTGGGCTTCCTTTATTGTTTTATAGCATTCGATTAAAAACACGCGTTAGTGAAGAAGGCTTGCACTATCAATTCTTTCCTATTCACTTGAAAGAACGCACCATTTCTTATGGAGATATTGAATCTTTTAAAGCAAGAAAATACTCTCCTCTTAAAGAATTTGGTGGATGGGGCATTCGCTTTGGTTTTGAAGGAAAGGCCTACAATGTAAGTGGGAAAGAAGGAATACAATTAGTATTAAAAAACAAAAGAAAAGTTTTGTTTGGAAGCCAAAAAGCGAAAGAAATGGAAAAAGCCATGAAAAAGGCGAGTAAGTAATCTTTACTTCTTCACACCTGCTATAAAATCTTTTAAGTAGTAAGGCTCAAAATACGCTACATTTTCAAATTGCTGTTGTACAAATGCATTTTCTGCTACGGCAACCATATCCTTAGCGGAAGGGTAAATATCAGTAATAAATGTAGCGTTTGCATTTGTAATAAGACCTTGGCATTTATCCGCTCCATCACCAAAAAATAACACTTCATATTTCAATAACATTTTTGAAAAAGAATCTGTTTCTACAATATGCGCCTCTATATCTGTTAATTGTTTTTCTGCTTGAAAAAAGGCTGTATACACCTCCATTCTTCGAGCATCAATCATAGGACAATAAACCTTGTTAGGGTATTTTTTTTTCATACCGCTTGCCATAGCTTCTAAAGTAGAAATACCAATTAATGGCTTTTCTAAAGAATAACACAATCCTTTGGCTGTAGAAACACCAATTCGTAATCCTGTATAAGAACCAGGACCCTTACTAACTGCAATAGCATCTAAATCAGCTAATACTATTCCTTGTTCCTGTAAAAGAGATTCTATAAAAGGAGTTAATTGTTCTGAATGTGAATACTTTTCACTGACTTCCTCTTTGAAGTGCAGTAAATCTCCATCTTTTGCTAAAGCCACCGAACAGCTTTTAGTAGCTGTTTCTAAACATAATATTAATGCCATTAGTTTGTGGTTACACTTACGCTAAAACCACCTTTTCTACTTTCTCTTTCAGATTCTTCAACAGTTACTCGCATGCCATCTTTTAGAAATTTAGAAACTGCTGAATATGGCCCCGAAATAACTCGAACACTGTCTGATAAACCAGAAGTAATGTGAATATTTTTATCATCTTGAATACCCGTCTCTACTTGTTTCAAAACAGCTTTACCAGTCTCATAGACAAAAATACACTCTATTTTTTCTTGCTCATCGGCAGTATCTTTTCTTGTTGTTACTGCTTGTATTGGCACCGATAAGATTTGTCTTTCATCACTTGTTTGAATTTCCACAGTAGCGGTCATTCCAGGTCTAAAAGATGCTTTATCTAAAATACGAATCTTCACCTCAAAGTTTGTTACTTGATCGGCACTTGCTCCCATCACATCTGCAGAGTTAGCGATTTCACTCACGATTCCCTTAAACTCTTCGCTTAAAAAAGCATCTACTTCAATTAGTGTTGTATCACCTAAATTAACTCGATTAATATCGTTTTCATTTACCTCAACAGCTACTTCCATTTCATCCAAATTAGCCAATCTTAAAATCTCTGTACCTGCCATTTGCATAGTTCCTACCACACGCTCGCCTAGCTCCACATTTAAACGAGAAATTGTTCCATCAACCGGAGCGTAAATACTAGTTTTGTCTAGATTTTCCTGTGACTCTTCTAAAGAAGCAAGCGCAGAAATTACAGTGTACTGCGAGCTTTCTACATTTAGTTTTGCTACTTCGTAGGACGATTCTATTTGTTCAAATTCGGAAGCAGAAATGGCTGCTTTTTCAAACAAAATTTTATTTCTATTATAGTTCGCTTCGCTTTCTACTAATCGAGCTTTAGACATAGATAAACTAGCCTTCGCGCTATTCAAAGCAGCTTCGCTCCTTTGCTTCATAGAAAAGTAGGTGTCTGGCTTTATTTTCACTAATAAATCACCTTTCAAAACCTGATCACCCTCTTTAATTGGAAGCTCAACTATTTCTCCTGAAACATCAGGAGAAATTTTCACCTCCACTTCAGGTTGAATTTTTCCACTACCAGCTACCGTTTCTACAATATCAACGCGACTTGCAAAATCTGTGGATACAATAATTCCTTTATTATCTTTAATAAAACCCGATTGTTTACCAATAAACAAAATGAGAGAAAGAGCAAATAGCGTAATCCCAAAATACTTCAGTATGTTGTTATGATTTTGACGACCAAAATAGAAAAAGGCCGCAGCAATTAATGTTAGTATGATAAAAACTGTCATCGATTAAAATGTTAATTCATTACCTGTATAAAAGTCCAAAATCTTGGTCTTAAAAATATAGTCGTACTTGGCTTGCAACAAATCTGCTTCCGCCTGAAACAAACTGTTTTTAGCGTCATTATACTCATATGTACTAACTAACTCTAAGTTGTATTTTTCTTCTGTATATCTAAATGATTCTGAAAGCGCTTGTACCGACTTCTGGCTTGCTAAATACTTTTTATGTGCTGCCAAAGCATCTGCGTTTGCTTGTTCAATTTGCTTGCGCAATTGATTTTCAGCTTGCTGTAAATTGTATTGTGATTGTAACACGCCTATTTTTGCTCTAATGATAGAACTATTGGCTTGCCATCCGTTAAAAATTGGAATACTCAAACTAAAACTAACTGATTGTGAAACATTGTCTTCTATCTGTTCCTCAAACGGATATTCAGCATATGTGGGTACTAAACTTAATGAGTCGATGGTCATTATTTTTTGGCGAGCATCCGAATAACCTGTTCCCATACTTCCAGAAAAAATTAAACGAGGACTTCTTGCTCCTTGCGCTATTGCCAATGAGCGCTCTGCGCTCTTAACCTTAGCGTTCGCACTTTTCACATCTGGCAAATTACCTACTGCTGTTGTATATAATTCTTCAGAATTTCTTGTAACAAAACTTTCAGTTATACTGACTTCTGGAACAGTAATATCAAACGAGTAAGAAACATCTAAATCTAGTAATTGCTTCATATTTAAAAAAGCAATATCTAATTGATTTTGTACATTGATAAGTTGTAATTCCTCTTGTGCCATTTGCGACTCTGTATCTAATAAATTTCCTTTTGGTAAACGTCCAACATCAACCATTTCGCTAACTCGATCTACTTGGAGCTTTGATAATGCTAATTTGTCTTCATTAACGGCAGCCAACTCCTTATTATACATCAGTTGTAAAAATGCTGTGATGATGTTAATGGAAATATCGTTTGCTATTTTTTCTTCATCGTACTTACTAGCCAAATAATCATAATTACTCTTTCTAATATTATTAACATTTTGAAACCCTGCAAATAAAGTGACGCTAGATGATATTCCAAAGTTATTATTCCTAACCCTATCTAACGTAAAGGTGTTTGTATAGGGGTCAACACTTCTTCCAAAATTGAATGAGTGTGAAACATTTGTATTGAAAGAAGGTAACACTGCTAGTTTGGACTGTGTTAAAGCATTTTTAGATAATGTTGAGCTTAAAGCTGCTTGCTTAATTGTTAGGTTATGTTCAGATGCATGTTTCAGGCAATCCTTCAAACTCCATGATTTTTGGGCGACCATAAAGAATGGAAACAAGAGTAATGTTAACAACAATTTAAACTTCATTGCTAGAATAAATGAGTATCAAATATAATGATTCTCGGAAAGAACTATTTTTTTTTCTTCTTATTGTGTCTCGCCCAGAAGAAAGCTATCAAACCTAAAGAAATATAAGGCATTGCCATAAGATATAAAATACCATCGTTAAGACCACTACCAATAGTATCTCCGTTTTCCATATTACTTTCTACTACTGATTTACACATAGCACATTGTGCTTGCGAATCAATAACAAAAAGTATGAGTAAAACAATTATAAGGAGATACTTATTCATATCATGCATAATAAGGAATCATAAATAAATAAACTAAAACACCTGTAACAGCTACATACATCCAAATAGGGAAGGCCCATTTAACAATTTTCATGTGTTTATCAAACTCACCCGTAATTCCTCTGTATATAGATAATAAGGCTAACGGTAATACAGGAACAGATAGTATAATATGAGTAATTAAAATGAAAAAATATGTATTTCTGATAAATCCTCGCCCACCGAAAGGAACAGGAGGATTTGATAATTTTGAAATAACGTAAGAAACTAAAAAAATCGCAGAAAGCATAAAAGCCGATATCATACAAATACGATGCCAATTTATTTTTTTATTCTTAATCAAAACAAATCCAGTAAATAGTAACACAGCAGTCGAGCCATTTATTATGGCATGAAAAAAGGGTAATGAGCGTAAATCAGCACCACCAAATTTTAAATGCCATTCTTCTGGCAAAAACATTAAAGCCGCTACTACGATTGGAATTACAATAGATAAGCAAATAATCATAGGTATATATACCTTATCATTATTTTTCATCTTTTCTTTTTTTTGCGGTATACCAATGATCGTACATTAAAAATTTAATGTCATCAATTAATAGTCCAACTTCATATTCACTAGTCCCATCATAAACGCCCATTATATTACCGTTATCATCTTTTCTAGATCTTACATGACCATCTTTATCAACTAATACAAAATACTCTGAATGTAAAAATCCACCAGGCGATTTTTCATCCTTAGAAGCATTAACAAAATATGATGTTGCCATTTTGTAAATATCTTTTGTTGAACCAGTAACGAAATTCCAATTATTTAAACTAGAATCAATTTTCATTTTTTTAGTGTAATCAAGTAAAACTTTTGGCGTATCGTACTCGGGATTAATTGTATGTGTGATTAACTTAAAATTAGGATAGTTTTTCAATTTTTGTTGTATTCTAGTCATATGAAAAGTCATCACAGGACATATAGTAGGACATGTAGTAAATATAAAGTTAGCAACATATACATTACCCATATAGTCGTCATTGGAAATAGTATCACCAAACTGGTTGAGAAGTGAAAAATCTGGAATAGAATGATAATTCGAATCAATTTTAGGACCTATATACTCTAGAGGCTTATCAAAATTAGCTTCTCCTTGCAAAAAAAATAAATAAACAACTGTAGGAAAAAGTAAAATTGATACGATTAATAACCATTTTGTTTTTAACTGCATATTATTCTATGTTGTCATTACACTTTCAGATATGAGTATAAAAAGAAGATATGGTATTAGAACAACGCAAGGCAAGAGTATTGTTAATTTCAATCCTTTAGCTTCGTGGCCTAAATGCATAAACTCCATTACAATATAAGCTGCTTTAATAATAGTAAGAATAATAAAAATATGAGTAAGCCATTCTAATCCTAAAAACTTATCGTGAATCAATACCTCTGGTAAAGATTCATTTACCTTTAGAATACCTAAAAATACTTCTAATGCTGTTACAAACAATAGAATCCAGAAGACTCTCCAAATCCACCATGTTCCGCTTTGCTCTGCCATATTATTTATGTTATCAATGATTAAACCAAGTAAAAGAAGGTAAATACGAATACCCAAACTAAATCTACAAAGTGCCAATATAATCCTACTTTTTCTACCATTTCGTAATGTCCTCTTCGCTGATATGTTCCTTTCAACACATTTATAAAGATAATAATGAGAAGGACTACGCCGCTAAAAACGTGAAAACCGTGGAAACCTGTTATAAAATAAAAGAAATCAGCGAATAACTGATGTCCATACTCATTGTGTGTTAAGTTAGCCCCTAAAACTACTTTAGAATTTTTAAAAAATTTAGCAGATTCTGAATGAGAAATAATTGATCTATTTGCACGCTTGATACTTAAATCTGGACGGGCATTAAAAGCAGTTTCAACTTCTTCGATAGTGAATTGGTGATTTGTACCATCGTACTTATCAACTTCCATTAAATCATAAAAAGAATATAATTTACCGTCTGAATCAGCTAAATGAATGACTTCATGACTAGAAAGGACTATTGCTCCTTTGTCTCCTTTAATAAAGTGTCCCCACTCCCAGGCTTGAGACCCTAAAAAAGTAATCCCACCAACAATGGTAAGAGCCATCCACAAAATAACACCTTTTTTATCATTTTTATTACCAGCATTAACAGCCAACACCATAGTGACCGAACTCATAATCAATATAAAGGTCATTAAAGCTACGAATAATAATGGATGCTCTCCTTGTAAAAAAGGAAAGTGCGTAAAAACGTCTTCAGGTACTGGCCATATGTCAGAATTTCGAAAACGCATAAAGCCATATGCTGCTAAAAAACCTGAAAAAGTTAGCGCATCTGATATTAGGAAAAACCACATCATAAGTTTCCCATAACTTGAAGAAAAAGGCTTATTACCTCCGGCCCAAATGCTTTCTTTTGATAAATTTTCTGACATTATATCTAGATTTAGAAAATAATTACAAAACTAAAGAATATAAAGAAAAAATAAGAATAAATAAACCCATAAAATATCTAGAAAATGCCAAAAAATTGCACATAACTCAATTCCTAACATATCCTTAGATGAATATTTATTTTTAGCAGTTTTTAATGTGGTAACTATCATTGCAATGATGCCGCCAAATAAATGAAATAGATGGGCCGCAACTATTAAATAAAAAAATGAACTTGCTGCAGTACTTTCATTTCCTGTGAAAAACACTTCCGACTGAACTAATGATTCCCAAACAAAAAACTGGGATAATGTAAATAATAACCCAAGTATTATTGTTGTCAATAAAAACTTAAATGCCAATTTATTGTTATCCCTTTCCACGAATTTTTTTGCTAAATGCATTGAAAAACTTGAGATTATAATAACTATGGTACTAATGTGAAACCAAATTGGTATATCAAAATAAATCCAATTTTCATTTCCACCTTTACTGACTATAATAGCACTAGTAAAACCGGCAAACAACATTGCCATACTCACCATGGATATCCATAGCATTGGTTTTGCTGATTTGGAGCTGTGAGAATTTAGATCACGCTCAATTATTTCTTTCGAAATTTTTAACGGTTTTGATTTTTTTTCAGGATGTTCTTTTGAAATTTTAGAAAAATATCTTTTAACTAGATAAAAAGAAACAATAGCTAAAGCTAAAATAAATAATATTAGATACTGAAAATTCACAATTTTATTTTTTACAAAAATAGTTCAAATGCGCTAATGAAAAGCAATATTTACACACAAAAAGTTAAAATTTTCATCTAAAATTTAACTAAATAATAATTCTCGAAATATTTTATCCAAAATAAAAACTAATTGTACCGCTGGTAAATAAACAAAAGATGCAAACATTAACTTTTTAGCTGACTCATCTGTAAGTTTCTTATATAAATTAACTGCAATGCTAAAAAACCAAATCCCAATTATTAACACTAAAAAAGCTGCTATTATAGACAGTTGTAAATTACCTGTAATACCAAAAACTGGCAAGACAGATAACGGAATTAAAAAGAAAGTATAAACTACATTTTTCCAAGCTGTTAATTTATCTTTTTTTCCTGGCAACATCTTAAATCCTGCTTTTTTATAATCATCATTACAAACCCATGCAATTGCCCAAAAGTGAGGGAACTGCCATATAAACTGAACAGCAAACAATAGACCTGGTTCAATATCAAAGTCTTTTGTTGATGCTGCAATCCATCCCAACATGAAAGGAATAGCTCCTGGAAAGGCTCCAACGAAAACCGAAATTGAAGAAATCCGCTTGAGAGGCGTATAGATTAATACATAAAGAATGATAGAAAGGGTTCCAAAAAAGCCACTTAAAAAGTTAATCCTATACAATAAGAAAATACCTAATATTCCCATCAAAAAGGAAATCCAAAATGCCTCAGAAACACTCATTCTTTCTGTTGGAAGTGGTCTATCAGCTGTTCTTACCATCAGTTTATCATAATCTTTCTCTAAAATCTGATTAAAGCCATTAGATGCCGCTACCACTAAGAAACCACCTGTTACCAAATAGATGAACACTAAAACATCAAACTGATCAGTAGCTATAAAATAACCTGCAATAGCTGAAAAAACAACACTTGAAGTGAGTCTAACTTTAGATAATTGAACAATGTCAGTGAATGAAGGCATTCAA
>CEWG01172443.1_pt1 | contig 15945 bp, 34 predicted proteins | sample 361411 | NCBI WGS metagenome assembly CEWG01 (sample SAMEA2622173, study PRJEB7988) | marine metagenome | biome: marine biome (ENVO:00000447); feature: surface water layer (ENVO:00002042); material: "saline water (ENVO:00002010), including plankton (ENVO:xxxxxxxx)" | depth 5 m | reverse complement strand
TACTGAAGGGGATGATATCCCTCAGTTTTAAGGTTATCAATTATTTACATTGAAAGATGAGAGGTCTGTAAACTTAAACCCTATACCATCGAGTATAGGTTTGACCTCTCTGATTTCTTAAATTATAAATTAATGAATGTAGCAGTATTAACTGAAATTATAAAAGAAACAAAAACAAATTGGAGGTTCATATTTGAATCTCCTCTTTATGATAATATAAACTTTGTACCAGGTCAATTGGTACAATTAGGATTTATGGAATCAGATGAAGCAAATGGTGTACCAGAACATATGGTAGTAAGAAACTATTCAGTTGCATCTTTTCCTGATGGTTCAAATAAATTTGAACTTATTGTTACTTATTTACCAGGTGGACAAATGAGTAAAAAATTATTCTATAATTCTAAAATTGGTGATGAATTTTACTACAAAGGACCAATGGGAGTATTTACTTTACCAGATAATCTAATGGATAGAGATATCTATTTTGTATCAACTGGTTCAGGTATATCACCATTTCGTTCAATGATAAATTATCTTCATCAAAATAAAATTCCATTTAAAAATATAAAATTATTCTTTGGTACTCGTACTGAAGATGATTTATTGTATAGGAAAGAATTAGAAAAGATACAAGAGGAATTACCAAATTTTGAATTCATTCCATGTTTATCAAGAGAAGATAAACCAGAGTTTGCTAAAGGTTATGTTCACCAACACTATCTTAAGTTGATAGATGATATGGATGAAAACCCTTGGGTATATTTCTGTGGTTGGGATAGGATGATTTCAGAAGGTAGAAAACATCTTTCAGATAGAGGATTTGAAATGATGAAAGATATAAGAGTAGAAATATTTGGATAATTCAAATATTTTTTGTATATTTGTAAAATAAAATTAAAATTATGGGATTACGAGACACAGTAAAAGAATGGTTAAAAGAGGGAAAAGAAATTAAAGTTAAAAGCCCTCTTTGTTCAAAAAGATTAGTTGTAAAAAATCTGAAACAGATTTTAGAACTATTAGAACAAGATTCAACTTATGTTGCAAAAGAAAGAATCAAGTTTCTAATTAATGATATTGAAAATACAGATAACTTAGATGGAGGAAAATTATGAAAGATGTATTATTATTAATTTTAGAAGCAGCATCTGTTGATATGAAAAGAAGATGTGAGCAAAATTCTGATGAAGAATCAAGAGATACTTATGGAAAGTGGCATGGTCAAATCGTAACCATGATAGATACAATTAAAAGAGGTGGTATAAAATGAACGAGGAGTTACTTAAAATATTAAAAACACTCAAAGAAGATTTTGAGATGTTACAAGATGGTTCATGGGATTTGAATTACTCAGATGGTTCAGAAATTCAAGCATCAATAGATAATGTAGAAAAGGCAATAAACATAGTTAAAAATAATGAGTAAAAAACAAGATTGGTTAGAAACTTTGGTTAAAAAATATTCCTTACCAAAAGAAGATAAAACAGAAAAAAGAGGAATGCTATCAGAAACACAATTAAAAAACTTAAAAGATGGGAAAGATAAAAAAACTACTTGACTTTCAATTTGATTTTGAGTTGAATCAAGATGATATTGATGAAGAATTAATGTCCAGAAATGATTATGATTACCAGTATGAGAAATGGTTAAAATCAAAAGAGTTTGTAGAATATGTAAATGGTGAATTAGATTCAACAAGACCAAAATACTCAGAATACGATATTATGAGTGCAACAAGATACGCATCAGAATACATTACAATAGAACCAAGTGAAGTTGGTAAAAAAGTATATGATATGTTATTTTCAGAAAAAATAGAAGAATACCTAACTTGTAAAACTGATGTATGGATTACAAAAAATACATAGATAATATTCACCACTTTCCAATAGAAGGAATTATTTACAGAGATATACAACCACTACTCGCTAATTCAGATGTATTCATGGATGCAGTAAAAGATATGGGTAGATTGGTTGATTACAGAAATGTAAAATATTGGGTTGGTATAGAATCAAGAGGATTCTTATTTGCATCAGCACTTGCACTTGTGTATGGTGGAGCAGTTAGAATAGTTCGTAAAAAAGGTAAGCTACCAAATAAAAGATTATTTTCAGTAAAGTATGGATTAGAATATGGTAAGGATGAATTACAGATAGCATATCTACCAGAACATGATTTAGGAACTTGTGTTGTTGTGGATGATGTACTTGCAACTGGTGGTACAATTCAAGCAGCAGAAAATTTGTGTAAGATGGTAGGATTAACTGTACTTGATAAACTATGTTTGATGGATATTGGATTGTATGATGGATATGATGTAAAAAGTTTAATCCAATATGGGAACTAAAAAGCAACAAGAAAGTAACTTATACAAATATGGTGTAATTTACTTTGGAACATTATTGATGATGATATCTCCGTTTGTTATCGATTCGATATATGGTAAGATGGGAATGATGATAGGTTTAATCTTAATCACCATTCAGACACAGAAAACAAAGCAATATAATTTATCTTTATTAAATCTAGTAGGGTTTATTGGATATTTATTTGCGTTAATAAAATCTATATTATGAAACAAATTGTATTATTTTTAATAATTATGGTATTGATGGGATTTACTATTAGTACTACTCAGAAAGAAGAATCATGGGAAGCAAAGTACCATGAGGTAAAAAAAGAAAGAGATTATTACAAAAAAGCATCTGAAAAACTTTTGGAAAATTGGAAAGGATGTGAGGAAAGAATAATGGAAATATTAGTAAAATGAGTAACACAATATTCGTATCTGCAACACCATTAGAAAGAGGTGGTGTAAGTTGGATTGGGGATAATCCTATATACAATATAGGAATTGGTAAAGTTAATGCTGCCATGAATATGGTTGATGTAATTAATTTAACTCAACCAGAATTAGTAATCAATTTTGGTTCTTGTGGGAATCTAAAAAATCACAAAGTTGGTGAGGTTATTGAAGTAGGAACTGTTTACAATAATATTGATGCAAGACCATTTGCAAAATATGGATGTACACCAGAATCACCTTGGTGTGAAATAAAACTATCAGAGACTGGAATTAAATGTTTTACAACAGACCAAATTTATGATAATACACGAACTGATTATGCTGAAAAGTATTTAGAAATGATTGGTAAGTGTGATATCGTAGATATGGAATGTTATGCACTTGCATATGTTTGTGCTACTTATGGTGTAAAATTTCTTTCTTACAAGTGGGTATCCGATGATGGAAATATAGATACATGGGAAGATAATGCATCAATTGGATTCGAAAACTTTAAGAAGATATTTGATGGGAAAGAAGATTAGATTTGAGAACCATCACACAGGACTAAGATATTACCAAAACGAAGAAATGGTTGTATTTACTGCACTAAAAGTTGCATCAAGATACTGTGATGAATATTTTTATAAAAACGATTTAGATTTAGCAAAAGAAATTATATTTGATAATGGGAAACTATACTCAAAACCGAGTACACAAGATTATGACTCTCTTATTGAAGATGATATACTAAATAAAATATTAGATGGTAAAGAAAAAAGAAAGATTATATTCTTATATAGAAACCCGATAGAAAGATTTATTGCAACATTAAATCATTTTTACCTAGATTTTTTATCTACTATTTTAATTGATTTTGAAAGATATCCATTAAAAGATTCTAGTTACTATCTAAAAGAGTTTAAAGTTTGGAATTTTCCTTCCGCTAAACAAGATATAGAGGAATTAGCTGAAGGTAGAAATAAATTACCTCAAGCAATTAAGGATGCTATTACTGATGAACTTTTTACAGAATTACATAGTTTTGATATAAATTGGAGGACAATTAGAACTGTTCTAGAGAATAAAGACGGACAAGAAATAAAAGAACTAAAACAATTTCATACTGTTAGATTAAATTATTTGGCTGATTTATTTTTAAATTATGAATCTGAACGAGTTTTTCATCCTACAAATCACTCTCAATCAAAAGATAGACATTACTCATCTTATATCAAAACATATAATATGATTATAAATGATAAGAATCACAAAAATATCACAATCGTAGATATTGATAATATGAAGATGAAAGAATTCTTTGGTACTGGTAGTAAAAATACAAGTTCTAATCCATATACAAAAGATATTATTAGAAATGCAATACAAAAAAGTTATAGATTTAAAGCTACAGTTGAAGAAAAATTTCATCAAGAATCAAGAGAGTTAACTCAATTAAAACTTTGGAAAATTTAACTGTGGAAGAGTTTTATAAAAATAATGGATATCTAATAATACCTGGTTCAGAGTTCCTTTCAAGTGAGGAACATATGAGTTTGTTAGAAGCTTCTGAAAGATTAACAAATAATATTAAATCAGATGATGATAGATGGAAGTATAATTCTAATGGAACGATAAACAAATTAGAAGGAGCAGTTTTACATGAACCTCAGTTTTTAAAATTAGCTAAAAACAAAAGATTAATTGAAATTGCTCAATCTATATCTAATTTGGGTTCAAGTGTAGATTGTTATATAAGTAAGTTTTTTCCACAACAAAAAGAAGGTTCATCTACACTATGGCATCAAGATAACTATTATTTTAGGGGAAGTCCTGATAATATAGTAAGTTGTGCAGTTTATCTTACTGATACAAATAAAGAAAATGGTTGTTTACGAATAGCAAAGGGTACACATAATTTAAAAGAATTTCTTCCACACACATCTTCAAGTGGAATGGAAAATATAGAATGGATATCAGATGAGATTGTAAATCAATACGAAATAGTAGATTTAATTCAAACAGGTCCATATGCGGTATTTTTTAACATTAATATAGCTCATGGATGTTACACCAATACAACCGATAGTAATAGATATTCTTTAGCTTGGGAATATATAGATTCAAGTAATAACGATGTTGTAAGTAGTAATGATAATTGGTGTGATAGAACATTAGTAACAAGTAAAAATTTATTATGAAAACTTCTTGGTTCTTTGGAGATAGCTTTACTCATGGAGATGGGTGTCTTCCTACATTTGATTTTTATGAAAAATATCCATCAGAAAGGAATAAGATTTGGACTACCTTAGTATCTGAAAATCTTAATACTAAAGAAAAGAATTTTGGTGTAGGTGGTAATTCAAATCCATATATCCTTAAGCAAGTACTTGAAAATTTACCTAAATTTAAAAAAGGAGATTATGTATTCATTGGAAGTACTTATTCATATAGAATAGTATATCCTAATAAGAAGGAGAATAAAATCGATACCTTAATATTCGATAGTGTTGTATTTGATAAACCACTAGCCGCACCTTATAAAAAACTATACCTTGATGAATTTGTACCTGATATAGATGAAAGAGGATTAATCGTAGATTTTATAGCGGCCTCAACATTTGATAGTGAAAAAATGTGGGATTCTTATTATAAAACTCAATATAAAGGTATAGTTAGTTTGTTAAATAAAATTGGAATTAATGCATATCTATGGTCTCATAAACTTCATAGAAACTATGAATCAATAACAGAATCTACTAATAAGGATATAATAGATAATCATTGGAGTTGGAACGGTCATCAAACTTTTTCCAACTATATAATTGATAAAATACAAAATAAATTAATTTAAAAAAAGCTTGGATTTCTCAGATATTTTTCGTATATTGTAGAGAATATTAAAACTTAAAACTATGGGATATAATCCGTTTAGATGGTACACACAAGGTAAGTACCGAAAGAAACCACTTAAAAAATCAACACCACTTTTATTAAAAATACAAAATGGTGATTTTGAATATTCACCTTTCTTTTTAGAAGCAAAGGATAATGAAAAATTGTATGATGAAATGTATCAACAATATTTAGATGATTCTCATAGTACAGATAAACATTCTCTCAAACATGAAGCACATCAATATGCAAAGATGAAAAGAATCAAAGCACAGAAGTTGATGGAGAAGGGAATTGAAGAGGAGCAAAGTAGATTACACGAACTAAGAAATGAGTTAACATTAGAGTTTGGTAAAGACCTTTGGAATAAGTGTTTAGAAAAACAAAGAGGTAAAGGAACTACCGAAGATATGTACTGGTGGTACAAAAAACAATGTAATTTAGGACAAACACCATCAGAGATGGCAATAGCATTAGGTAGGAAAACAACAAAAGGTCTCAGACCTTAATATTTATGATTATGAACAATACGATAACAAAAATAATAAAAATGATTGATTCCACACAGAATTCAGTTCAAGGAATCGGTACTAGAAATTATATTGACTTATATTATAGACAATTTGGTACAAGTAAAAAAGAATACATAGAAAGTGTATTCAGTAATAAAATAAAGTCATTTTATACACTTTAAAAGATGGAAATAAAAAAGAATAGATACGGAGATGAAAGGTCTATTGAAAAAATAGGTTCTGAAAAATTCAGAATTATGGGAGAATCTCAATTCTCAAGAACTTCGGAAGATGAAGATGGAAATATAACTATGTTTGATTTTGAGGGTGGACCTTGTTTCAATATAGGAGGAACTATTAATTTTAAAAAAGTTGATTGGACTATAACATCAATAAAACAAGAAAGTACAAGAAATGAACAATTTTGTTCAATAATTGTGGAGGCTACATTATAATATGACCAAACACAAAGAAGATTTAGTATTACATATTTACATTGGTAACGATGACATTCAAGAGTGGACTCAAGGTATAGGTAAACATACACTAATGCCAGCTATGTTTGAATGTTGTAAAACCATTGTGAACGAAGAATTAGAAAAATTACAATTTGCAAGAGTTGAATGTAGTATAAGAAGTAAAAAACGAGCCTTCGATTTCTTTGTTGAACTTGCAGGTATATCGGATACAATAGATAGATTAATGGAGTGGGCTCTTGAAGAAGAGAAATATGAAATGTGTTCGGAAATAAAAAAATTAGAAGAACAAATTAGTAAAATGGAGGAGTTCTAATGACACCCGAAGAATATTACTACAAGTATATTAGAAAAGATAACTCTGCTCTATATGATATGAGAATAAAATCATTGGATTGGATGTTAGAGTGTTATAAAAAAGGAACTATCAGACAGAAAACAATTGTAAGTTTAATACCAATTGAACAATTACACGATTTACTAGATTGGCTAGTAGATAGAGAAAGATACGAAGATTGTGTAATAGTGAAGGAAGTAATAGATACAATATACGAACCAAATAAATCAACCTATGAAGCATACATTAAAAAAGAAAAGAAGGATTAACGAGATAATCAAAAATCTAACTACAACTCTTAAGAAAGAAAACTCTAAATCTAGTGGAAAGAATCAAGATTTAATTGATAAACTAACTTGGAAATTAGAAGATTTACAAGACCTACTCAAATAACAATGCAAAATACATCATATTTTTTTGGTGATTCATTTACTCAATCTTTGATAAATGAAAATCCAGAGTATAAAAAACTCGTTGGATTAGACCCACATGAAATCAAACCATCTTGGACAAAACTATTATCTAACCATTTAAATACAGAACATATCAGTTTTGGCAAAGGAGGTAATTCACCACAAGGTATCATTGATGATTTTATTTCAAATATGAATAAGTTTAAAAAAGGTGATTATGTTTTTATTACTACATCACCAATGGTAAGGACAATAGGATACGATGATAACTACAAGAAGATACAGACATGGAATTTAGAAAGTATTAGACATAGGATGACAGACCTCCATATTACAGATAGTTTAAATTTTGGTAGTCCTACAATAGTACAAGATAAAAATGAACTTATTCTTGATTATATACTAACTTTCTTATTACCATTCCAAGAAGAGTGGATAGCATACTTTGAAGGTAAAATTAAAGAATTTATTGAATTATTTAAAAAACAAGGTATTCATGTGTATTATTGGTCACATAACTTATGGGATGCTTTCTCAACCGTTAAGTATGAAACAAAAGAAGTAATGGAAGATGACCATTGGGGTATCCAAGGACAATCACAATTTGTAGAATATATGAAGAATAGAATAGATAATAAAATACAATTCACAAATGAAAAACTCCCACCATTCAAAAAGATATAATCTTAACTCACGAATCGAACCCCCTTTGAACATTATGGGATACACCCCCAAAGATGATGACTTGGATATACAAGAACACCTCGAAGATGGAATAGATGATTTTATATCAACTCCCAAAGAAACTCCTTACAATGATGATGATTACGATTATTAATCCCTTATAACCCAACTAATCCCTTTTGTTCTTTTGTCGTGGGGGTTCGAAGAGTCGCAAGAAAATTTTTTTCCCCTCTTTTTTATTGATAGTATTTCCTATGTCATCTCTCGGTCTCTCGGTCATCCCAATTGGAGTTTGGTACATATGAAGATAAAACAAAAGATGCACATCCTCGTACTACTAACATAGACGAGGATATAGTAGAGGAAGGGAGAAACAAACCTACAATACACTTTCAACTCCAATGTTAAAAACTCCCAAATCTCCCTATGGACGAGTAAAACTCTCATGAGTTCAAAAGCTCCCATTTTCCCCTACTCTCAGTACGAGGTTGATATCTTCGATTTAAGAACTCTGAGGATTGTACCGTACCACAATATTACATAGGTAGAGAACTAACCTTAGAACTCACCTATTTAACTCAGTCAAGGTGCGCCACACTTACATATATGACTATGGGGTTATATTTTACACCCTATGTCATATTATGATAGTACATACTCCCCACTTTTTACCACCAAATACCAATATGTCAGTATTCCCAGGACCTCAAGTGTGTGTGTCTTTCGGTCAATTTTTTTTTCATATGATTGTGACATATTGTCAGTTTGTACACACATTTGTAACACATATTCCCCCTTCTAGGTCATTTGTAACACCATGACATTGTGTCATGTAAATTACGATATTCTCAATAAATGAGGACAATTGTTAAAAAACCCATAAATCCCTCGTATGTGACACATTGTCATGTAAAAGACTTGCGCATGTGGAAAAAAAGTTGTATCTTTAGGGTGGATGAGGGTGGGAGTGAAGAAGCACACATAGTAGGGGGAGTAAAATAAATGAGAAAAAGCTTGGAATTGTGGAAAAAAAGTCGTATATTGTACCTGTAATTATGATTGATATGAGATATATAATAAAATTTGTTCAGGTATATAGGTTGTACATACTGTTAGGTGTGTTCATAGCGCTAGGATTAGTAGTTTTACCGATGATTATTCGAGGTTTTTTCTATTTGATGTTACTTGGTCTTAAGAATCCAGAACATATGATGGGATATATACTGACTGCATTGTTCTTTTATTCAGCTGGTCTATACCTAGCAAAGAAAAATTGGTAAATTGTTGAAAAAAAAGTGATAAAAAGCTTGGAAATGTGGATTTTTTTTCGTATATTTACATAGTAAATGATTGGTGATTGAGAAAATAGGGTTAAAGTCCCTCTCTAACGAATCTAAAAATATTAAGAAGCAAGTCTTTTCGTAAGATGGTTCAGACTTAAGGGACAAAAACCTGTGAAACAAACCATTTGTAGGGCATCGATAGGACAATGGTTACCACTACTAGCGTTGAAATCGTGTAAGTCCCAAAGAAATTACTCCAAAAGTGAGTATAAACTATTTGGGGGAGGTAGTCCAGTTATAGAATAGGTGGATAAAAGTGTGGAAATCATGAAGAAGAGGTTATTCGTAAGATGACTGATGAGGATGATTGATGGAAATACAAGGTTACGGCCAATAGGTTGTGTTAATTAAGGTTATGTAAAGACTTTATTTTCTCCACCTCCTCCGATTTAATTGAGTGTAAGTGTTTATAGGTGATGAAAGATACTCGACCTACTCAAAATAATCCATCGGTTAGGGGTTTCCGATGGTACTAAAGGGGACCATATAAATTCTCTCCTATCCTAAAGTGTTCGTCCGAACCACCCGCCAAGAGCTTGGTCTCGCTTGGTGGGTTTTTTTTTGAAAAAAAGTGAGAAAAGACTTGGATATATCAAAAATTTGTTGTATATTTACTATGTAAATAAGAAAGATATGAATTTAGTAGAATTAAAAAGCGTTGGTAGTATTCTTGATTTAAGTAAAGGGATTGTATATCCTCAACTTAATGATTCAGATAGTATATACGAATATGATATGGGTTCTCCTATATCCTTAGTGGAGGATGAGATATCAGCTGAGTGGTATAAAGAATTATCACAAGAAGATTACAACCTCGTAAAACCTTTTCTATAAAAAGAAAGTTCGGTAAGTGAAGTAATACAGATATGTGCACACTTACCTATATAGTACACAGTATAATATAAACAAGTAAATTAAATAATAAGTAATATGAGTAAACAGTATAAACATAGAAACTGTATTATAGTAGAGACACCGACAGAATCCTTTCCTGACATGGTCACTATTATTAAAACACCAAAGATAAGAAAGGACTTTGAAGGAAGAAGATATCTAAACTTAGATAAAGCATTTATCCAAATCGAATTATTCGAATCTCAAAGATTGATAAACTCAAAAGAGAAGTATGTGAAAGCACAATTACAAGATGTAGTTGTGATGGATGAGTAGGGGGGTAGGTTTCTTGTAAATGGGTGAAATCTTTTTTTTGGAATCAAGCCTCGGAGTGGTTTTTTTATCGAGGTTGACTTTTTACCCTATGGAAAAAATACCTTAATACACCCCTAGGTGTGACAGTCACTGTCAAAGAAGAATAAAAGAAAAAGTGAACACCTCGTACTTGTACTTCACATTCGAGGTTGTCCATTTTAATTTAAAATTGTATGAAGAAAAACAAAGAGTATTTCAAGAAATTGAAAAGGATTAAGAAAAAGAAGGGTGATGAACCCCTTACACAGGATGAAATAGATATACTGTGGTCTTCTATGAAAGATGAGGAGATTGAACGTAGACCTGATATAGGTTGTTTAATAGTGTTTATAGGTACTATTGTATTTTGGTCTTTATTTAGTTACTTATTATCGTCTTTACTATGATGTGTGCTAATATTATTATTGTTACCGATAAATCGAGGTTATGAATTTTTTAAAGAAATTATTAAAAGAAAAGAAGAAAATACAGAAGATGAATCCCAGTCTTTTGAAATCATATGCGCTATGGGATATAGATAACGATATAAAAGAATACTATAAAAATATATTATGATACCAATGTTTCTTATAAAATATTTAATGATAGGATTTGTCTGGTTATTGATTGTTGATTTATACATGGCACAAGGTATGATGAACAATAGTACAAGAATCAGATACTTCCTTTTATGGCCGTTTACACTAGGCGCATTTATTCTTGGTGTAATACAGGCAATTCTAAACGACAATCAAGATGATTAAATATATAATAAATAAAATCTTTTCAGCTGGTATTCAGTTAAGAACTCTCATGTTAGTACATGATGGTAAATTAAGGATTACCAAAAAAGGAAAAGTTAAAAAGAAGAAGTAATGTATAATTACGCTACATTTATAGATAAAGAACAATTAAAGAACCTAAACAAACTAGATGATTGGTTAGTAAAATATGGGGATGAGAAGATGCCAGATGAGGTAGTAACTCAATGTAGAGAACTTATTACCAAGATAATAAAGAAAGGACATTATTATGAAGGTCAAGCTGAAGTACTCAATATGTTAGGTGAAGAATACAATCAATGGAATAAAAGAAAAAGATGAAACATATACAAGAACAACTAGATAATGTTTATAAAGAAATTTTAGAGAACTATCCTGATTCAGATGAGAGAAAGGAAGTTTTAGAACAAATAGATACAATACAATATGAAATGGAATCCCTACCAACGGTTTCTGAGAACCCTAGTTAGAAGTAAAAGATTATCACCAGCACAAAGAATGGCATCAAGAATAGGATATATGGGTGCAGGATTCTTAATGGCTGGTCATTGGACTGTTGAACCTATCCTTTTTATAATAGGATTCCTTTGTGTACTAGTACAAGTATTCAGTAGAAAACAATGGAACTTAGTTATATTACAACTCAATGGATTAATTGCATGGACAATAAATTTTATTAAAACCTTATCATGAGAGATACAAACGAAAATAAATACGAAAAATTAGATGAAGATGGAAATAGATATCTTCTTCAATTAAATAAAGAAACCAAAGAACTCGAATGGGTTCAAGTAATATATCCATGGAATGAAATATAAATTAGAACTATATGGTTGGGAGATGGAAGCAACAGGTCACTCAATCTCAGATAAACAAGTAGAAGATATTAAATCCTTAATGAAAGAGAAGGAAGTTGATGAATTATGGGAAGTGAGACATGATTTAGAAGAAAACGAGATTATACATGATTTATGGTCTCCTGATTTATTCCATGAAACTAAACCAATTGATAATAGTGCATTGATGTGTTACATATATGATGAGGATGGTAAAGAGGTTTCTAAATTTCCTTTTAATGATATTCCTCATGCATGGGAAGTTATAGGTGATGAAGAAGCAGATAAACTAAGTATTAATATACCATGTGACCCAAATTTCATGAGTGAGGATATCTATTGTAACTCACCAGTTGATAATATCTTTTGTACCTTTGATGAAAATAAAGGTGGATGTGCTGAATACGAGATTGAATCAGATACACTACCAACTGCAAAAGATTTCTATTATGTGAATGGATGTATTGAAACACCTGATGGAGATTGGGATTATATAGAATCAATCTATATAAAACAAAAGGATGATACTTATAAAGAGTTAGAAGTCTACGAATATGGAGATAATATGGGTAAATGCTCAAGTGTACTAATATATCGTAAAGATGGAACTACAATAGAATAACTATGGAATATCCTTTTTGGATTAATGATTTTGATAGAATCGGTAAGAAGTACAATTCTAAATACCCACTAGCTTCTGAGATATTTAAACATCCTAGTTCTTTTTGGTATGGAGATAACCCAAAGAAACCAAAGAAACATATGGAGAAGTCCATACAAAGGTTAATCAAAAGAGCATCACCTCAACTACCAATATTGGTAATGTACAATATACCCAACAGAGATGTAGGACAATATTCCAAAGGAGGAGCTAAATCAGAAGAAAGATACCTCGATTATGTAGAACGATTCTGTAAAGGAGTGGGTGATAATGAATGTATCGTTATATATGAACCAGATGCATTACCTCATTCAACTCTACTAGATGAAGAAGATAGAGAGTGGAGACTTGGTCTCATGAGACAGAGTTTACAAATGTTAACAGATAGAACAAATTGTATCATATATGTAGATGTAGGTCATTCAGCATGGTTACACCCTAAAGATGTTAATGAATTATTAAACAAAGTAAGTAATCCAAAAGTTCGAGGTTTTTCTGTTAATTCTTGTAATTATAGAAGTACAGAAGAATGTATGGCTTGGGCTAAGAAACTTTGTAGGTTAAGAAGAAAAGACCACTTTGTTATAGATACCTCAAGAAATGGACAAGGACCTAAAGATGAAGAATGGTGTAATCCAAGTGGTAGAGGGTTAGGAGAATATCCTAGTACTGATACAACTCACAGATTTTGTGATGCGTATTTGTGGATTAAGATACCAGGTGAATCAGATGGTAAGTGTAATGGAGGACCTAAAGCTGGAATGTTTTGGGGTGAACAAGCAGAGGAACTAGTTAAAAACAGTAAATGGAACACGAAGTAAACAGAGAAGAGTATCTAAAAAACAAAGAGTATCAGAATTATATTCAATCATTTGATATAAAGATGAACCAAGGTCTTTCTAACCAATATGGGATAAAAGAATTCCAAAGTGGGATATTTGCAACTCCTCATTATAAACAAACTGCTAAGTTTGGTATTCTATATAGTAATAAATGTGGTAGTTCTTTTATTAGAGATTATATAGATAGAAACAACCTTAATGAAACTACAAGAGAAATGTATAATGAAGTTTTTATACATGGATTTCAACAATTGTTGAATATGGACAATAATAAGGATTTTCTTGATTTTACTAATATGTTAAGAGGAAAATCTGAAAAGGATTTAATAATAGTAACAAGATTCCCAACTCAAAAATGGTTAAGTGGTATATGGACACAGATAGTTCATTTAGTAAAAGAATCAGCAAACGATGATGTTTGGTCTCATAGTAAATCCAAAACAGAAGAGATAATCTATAAAGAATTAAAACATTTAGCAAATGTTATAAACAGTTTATCAGTTGGACACTCTACTATGTATAATGAAGCATATTACAATCTGTTAACATTACATCCAGATATTGATAGAAAAAAATTAAGAATAATAAATATAGATACATTAGATGGTGATTTAAAAGATTTGTTTTCAGAGTACTATGATTTTGACTCTTCAGAATTATATAGCGCAAATATTAAAGATAACAGTAAAGTATATCCAAAATTGATAAATCATCTATTTGATATATTTAAAAAAGATAGAACACTACAACACCTACTCTCTAAAACTATTAATAGAGATTTACATTATCTAAATAGAATACAAAAAGAATATGGTGATTGTTTTTATAAACCAAATAAAAAAGTACAATGAACTATAAGTTATATAAAGTAACGGCATTGATGGAAATGGGTGATGACCCACCTGTTATCTTTACATTTGATTTACCAGCACCAGATGAAAAGGGTGTAAATGGATTTCTAGGTAAGATGAATACCATCAGAAAAGTAATATCTGTTGAAGAAACAGATAAACCAACATCAGAAGTCTATGAAGATAATTCAGATGGTGGAACTTTTTAAAGAAAAAGCTTGTGTATATCAAATAAATTTCGTATATTTGTAAGTCAAATAATTAATAACAGGTTTTAAAAAACCTTAATATTTATACTAAGATGAGTGAAACTTATATTATAAATTTTACGAATTACATGAACGACAAATACTTTCAGAACTTTTCAGCAACCGCTGATAGAGTAACATTCTATACCACAGACACGGTTAATCTAAAAACGAAGATATGAGGAAATCGTTAACATACGATGATATTCAGTTAGTACCTAAGTACTCTAATATACCATCGAGAAACGATATCAAATTACATACTAAACTTTCAAGGAACTACAAGCTACTTAATCCAATAGTAGCATCTCCAATGGATACAGTATGTGAATTAGAGATGGCATGGAAGATGTACACACTAGGAGGAGTAGGTTGTGTTCATAGATTTAATTCGATAGAAGAACAAGCAAAAATTATTAAAGAACTATATCACAGAGTTTATTCAGATGAAAGAGAAGATGATTGGAATGTACCAATCATGGCTGCAATCGGAGTAAGTGAAAATGATAAAGGACGTGCGACTAGATTAGTAGAAGAAGGATGTAATGTCCTCTTAATTGATGTTGCACATGGACATCACAAAAACGTTAAAAAAATGTTGGAGTGGTGCAAAAATCACTTTGGGGATAAAGTGGACATTATCGCAGGTAATATCGCTACGAAAGAAGCTGCTGAAGATTTAGAATCTTGGGGAGCAGATGGGTTAAGAGTCGGTATCGGTGGTGGTTCACTTTGTACTACAAGGTTAAAAACAGGTTTCGGTATTCCGAATGTAAGTTGTTTAGAAGATGTTATATCAGTTGCGAAAACACCAGTTATGGCTGACGGGGGTATTCGTTCAAGTGGTGATATGTCAAAAGCTCTTGCATTAGGTGCGAGCCAAGTTATGTTAGGTTCTTTAATCGCTGGTACTGAAGAAGCACCAGGTCAGATTATTGAGACCACCAAAGGTTTATATAAAAGATATAGGGGTTCTGCCTCATTAGAAACCAAAGTAACACACGGTCAAAAGACGAGAAACGTAGAAGGTGAATCTACAACCATTCCCTACAAGGGCGGAGTTAAGTTCATAGTGAATGGATTAAT
>CEWG01023945.1_pt1 | contig 15956 bp, 15 predicted proteins | sample 361411 | NCBI WGS metagenome assembly CEWG01 (sample SAMEA2622173, study PRJEB7988) | marine metagenome | biome: marine biome (ENVO:00000447); feature: surface water layer (ENVO:00002042); material: "saline water (ENVO:00002010), including plankton (ENVO:xxxxxxxx)" | depth 5 m | reverse complement strand
GCCTCTGAGCTTCTTAATTTGAAAAAAAACAATATTCTTAAAGGAGCTGATGAAAAAAATGGAGTAGTTTATATTGATGATAATTTTAAAAAATCAGATAAAGTAGAGCTAACTAGTTTTTATAATTTTAAAGAAAAATCGTTTAATGAGAGTACTATTGGAAATGTTAAATTAAGATTTCCAAACGAAGCTGTTAGACATAAAATTTTGGATTTAATTGGTGATTTATACTTGCTAGGACGACCTATTCAAGGGCACATAATAGCGCATAAAAGTGGACATAAAGAAAATATAGAATTAACAAAGAAAATAGCGAAGGATTTAAAATTGAATCATGATAAAAAGAAATATAAATTTGATATTAATGACATACTAGACATCTTGCATCACAGGTATCCTTTTTTATTGATTGATGAAATTGTTGAACTTATACCAAATGAGTCTGTTGTTGCAAAAAAAAATGTAACCTACAACGAGCCTTACTTTCAAGGTCATTTCCCTGGAAAAGCTATAATGCCTGGTGTTTTAATTATTGAAGCTATGGCACAGTCTGGAGGATTTTTATTGCTACACACTGTTAAAGATCCCAAAAAACAATTAGTAATTTTTTCGAGAATAAATTATGCTAAATTTAAAAAGAAAGTTGTCCCAGGCGATAAAGTTGACTTTAGAACAAAAATGCTTTCATTTAAATTAAATACGTGTAAACTAAAATCTGTAGCGTACGTAAATGATGATATTGTGGCTGAAGCTGAGTTTATGACTACAATAACCGATAAGGATTTTTAACCATTGAAAAATATTCACTCGTCAGCAATCATACATCCAAATTCAAAAATTGGTAAAAATGTTGAAATTGGACCATTTTCAATTGTCGAAAACAATGTAACCATTGGAGACAATACTGTAATTGGTCCAAATGTATTAATCAAAAGTTACAGTTATATAGGCAAGGATTGTAAAATATTTAATGGAGCAGTTGTTGGAGAGGTGCCAATGGACTTAAAGTTCAAAGGTGAGAAGTCTAAATTAATAATTGGCGATAGAACTACTATACGAGAGTTTGCTACTCTTCATAGAGGTACAATTGAAAGAGGATTTACACAAATTGGTTCTGATTGTTTAATTATGTCATATGGACATATAGCTCATGATGTGATAATTGGCGATAATGTGATAGTTTCAATTTCAGTTAACATTGCTGGTCATGTAGAAGTTGATGATTTTGCAATAATAGGGGGCTGTACGCCGGTACATCAATTTTGTAAAATTGGAAAGTATGCTTTCATTGGAGGGGGAAGATTAGTTCTTAAAGATGTCCCTCCTTATATATTGGCATCAGGAGAGCCTTTAAAATTTGCAGGTATTAATGTTGTGGGATTAAGACGCAAAGGATTCAGTCTTAGTTCTAGAAAAAAAATAAAAGAAATTTACAATATCATATATAATTCCGAATATAATTTATCTCAAGCTGTTAAATACATTAAGGAAACCTTTAATGGAGATAATGAATTAAAGACAATTTTAGATTTCATTAAGCGCAGTGAAAGAGGGATTGTTTAAAATAATTAATTTTTTTGTTCTTTGTTTGTTTTCTTTGTCCCTTGGGATAAGTGAAGTTCAGCTTTCAAAATTAGATTTCATGCCTCAGATTTTTTCTGATTGTGATCAATTTTGTGTTGATTTTTCATACAAGAAAAAAAGTTATTTAAGCATAAATTATAGAGCTTCTCATAATTTGATTTTATCAATACAGTCCTCACTAGATAATGAATTTAACTCATATAATTATATCCATAGACAATATGGATTTGATTATATATCATATAGAAAAAACAGTGAAAATCTTATTATCTCGTTCAAATCTAATAAAAGCTTATATCACGATAGTAAATCTTTTAGCTGGAATCAGATTGATGGAATTTTTAAGAGAAAGTTTATGAAATTTAATTTTCATTTAAATTATAGTACTTCATTCGATAAGAATTGGAGTTCAAAAATGATAACCTCCGTTTGTGAATATCAATTAAATGAGATTGTTAAAGTTTATTTTGGACTCATAGCTTATTTTGATTATACTGATAAATATAATGGAATTTTTGCACTAAGTTTTGATATATGAAATCAATAGGAATTTTAGGATCAACCGGTTCAATAGGTACTCAAGCTCTTCAAATTATCGATAAAAATATCAATAAATATGATATCTCTTATTTAACTTGTTTAAACAATTATAAGTTACTTTCTGAACAAGCTTTAAATTATAGGCCAAAAAAAGTATGTATTGTTGATTCTTCTAAAGAAAAACAACTCTCTGAATTACTAAAAAATGAAAATATTGAAGTATATTCAGGAGTTTCAGGGTTACATGAGTTATCTTCATTCAGAACAGATCTCACTCTTAATGCTATTGTTGGTTCTGATGGGATGATACCTACAATCAATGCACTCAAAAATAATATTCAGGTTGCTTTAGCAAATAAAGAAAGCATGGTAATGGCAGGATGGATTATTAATGATATATTGAAAGAAAATAATCGTAGTATTATACCTGTTGATAGCGAGCACAGTGCGATTTTTCAATGTCTGACTGGCGAGAAAGTATCCAATGTTAGAAGAATTATTCTAACAGGATCTGGTGGGCCTTTTAGAACGAAAAATTATAATGAGTTTAAAAATATTGAAAAAAAAGAGGCTCTTAATCATCCTAACTGGCAAATGGGAAAAAAGATTTCAATTGATTCAGCAACAATGATGAATAAAGGTCTAGAGTTTATTGAAGCATATTGGTTGTTCAACGTTCCAAAAGAAAAAATTGATATCATAGTCCACCCACAATCAATAATTCATTCAATTGTTGAGTTTACAGATGGTTCAATGAAATGTCAAATGGGTTATCCTGATATGGAAGTTCCTATTAGGTATGCTTTTTCTTACCCAGGCAGAAGTAATTCAAGTTCAAGGTTATTTAATTTTTTAGAAAATGACAAGTTAACTTTTGAAAGCCCAGATTATAAAAAGTTTCCCTGCATACAACTAGCTCAAGAAGCCTTGAAGTCTGGCTATTCTCATCAGGTTGTTCTTAATGTGGCAAACGATATTGCTGTATTAAAATTTTTAAATGATAAAATTAGTTTCACTGATATTCCAAAAGTCATTGATAAAGCAATTTCATCACATGTCTCAATAGATAATCCATCGATTGATGAAATTTTAGAGTTATCAGAATGGACAAAGGAATTTATAACAAACGAGGTCATCAATGTATAGTTTTTTAATTAGCTTACTTGCTTTTTCTTTTATAATTACCATTTTAGTATTTATTCATGAGTTAGGACATTATTTAGCTGCAAGATCGGTTGGCATGCGTGTCGAAAAGTTTTCAGTTGGGTTTCCTCCAAAATTTATATCATTCACCTCAAATCCAGGAGGTTGGATTTTAAGATTATATTTTTACAAAAAAGATAAAAACGGAAATTGGAAGTGGGGCACGGTTTTGAAAAAATTTATTAGAGTAGCTAATAAAGTTGGAAGTGATACAGAGTATTGTTTAGCTATTTTACCTTTTGGTGGGTACGTAAAGGTTTCAGGAATTTTAGATGAGACCATGGATCCTAGTTCAACTGGAGCAAGCTATGAGTATCAGTCAAAGAAAACATGGCAAAAATTATGGTTTACATCAGCAGGCGTTATTTTTAATTTTATATTGGCTTTCTTTATATTTGCCATATCATACTCTTTTCAAGGGTACTATACAAATCAAGTAGATTATGTTTTGCGTGATATTAAAGAAATAAGTTTTGAAAAGATTTTAATTAATGACAAATTAATCGATGATACTGAAAGATATCACACTGATATCACATATGGTCAAAATAAAGATTTAGATAAATCACAAAAAATAATTACTGTTGATAAAAAATCTGGTGAAATCATTCTTAAAAATGGATTAGAAAAAAATATTAGAAAAGTTGAGTTTTATCTTCCAGATTATTTTGATCCGAATTTCACTAAAATTACTCCAATTAATAAAGATTTGAATACATTCACAATATTTACAAAAGGTAGAAAAGTTATAATTGAATCTCAAAATTCGTCGGGATTGCTTAGTGGAAAAGCAATTGGAGCTTTAGCTTCCATAAAGCATAATCCAATTAATTATGAAATTAGCCCAGCTTTTAAAATGGGTATTGAAAGTGGAGATAGAATTTTATCAATAAATGATGAAGAAGTCAGATATACTTCTGAAATACAAAAAAAGTTTTCTGATAAAAAGGAAAAATTTAAAATTATTTTTGAGAAAAATAAAAAATCTTTCACTGAGTATATTTCCCCAATTTATTTTTCGCCAGAACTTACACCGTATGGTGAAGAAATTACAAATGGAAGAATTGGTGTTTCATTTTCAAAAGAAAAATTACCTTTTTCAGAATCAATTTATATGTCTGCTTATAATATTTTAAATCATGAATTGTTTGGTATTAAAACTATTGCAAAAAATATATTTTTTTTAATAACTGGAAATTTATCATTAGAATTAATGAGTGGTCCTATTGGTATAGCAAAAATTTCCGGGGACGTTGCGAAATCTGATAATTGGTTAAGCGGCATTTTTATGCTTATGGCATTTCTAAGTGTTAATTTAGGTGTAATTAATATCTTACCATTTCCAGGATTAGATGGAGGACATGCCTTAATAGCTGTAATCGAAAAAATTAAAGGAAGTAAGCTTTCTGGAAATATTCAAATTAGAATTCAACAAATAGGAATGACTTTATTAATGAGTCTTTTTGCCTATATTATTTTCAAAGATATTTTTAAATTAATTTTTTAATTATCTATCCATAGTTTTTTTATATAGAGCTATTATTAGAATTGCGAGAACAAGACCTCCCATAATACCTTCAAACATCATAATTATCTTTCCAATTGGACCTATTGGCACCATTTCTCCAAAACCAACAGTTGAATATACAACGACACTAAAGTATAATAAATTACCTAAAGTTCTGGAAAAACTAAAATCGTCACTTAAAAATCCTATAACTTTATCTTGATAACTTATTCCTTCAATTCCGTATAAGAGCATACAAACAATAATAATTCCAATAATAGTAAATATAATATTACTTAGTTTTTCACCATATCCTGTTGTGATTTCAATAATCTTTGAACCAATCCTAGCAGTTGAAAACTTTTTAAATTGCTTTCTTTTGCAAATCATTTCTCTAATAAAGAATTTTCCTGTATCATCACCAAGTGTCTGAGATTGCATGCTAATTTTTATTGACCTATAAACCTCTTCAGCTTCTCTGTATTTAGAGTTAGATTCATCAAATTTACCCTGGATGTATAATTCCTCCGCCTCTAACTCGTTTATGACTTTATTATCTTTTCCCCAATAAACATTCTCTAATTTTGTGCCATCCAAATTTGTACCAAGAAGATTTACATTGGATAGGTTAGCATTTTTAAGGTTGGCGTTTTTAAGATTAGCTTTAAACATATTTGAACCACTTAAGTTTGCTCCAAATAAACTTGCTTCAGATAAATCAGATTTTTGAAAATTTACATTTTTGAGTTTAGCATTTACCAAATAGATATTAGATAAGTCTGTATTTTTTAAATCCTTATTTGATAAATCTTTATTTTGCTTGATAAGATTTTCTATTTCAATTTTGTTTAATGTAACTTTTTCATTCATTTTTAAGATTTTATTTTATGCCCTTTTGAAAAAAAATATGATGCTACTATAGTAAAAATTATAGCAAAAGAACAGCTAATTACAAGGGATAAATAGGAAAATGTGTCGTTATAACCAATAATTGAATCACGAAGACCATTGATCATCCAGTAAATTGGGTTAATTTGAGAAATATTCTTTAGTAGTACATTGTTGAGCATATCTATGCTCCAGAATACACCCCCTAGCATTGTTAATGGTAAAAAAACAAAGTTTGTAAAAACACCAATGTGGTCCCATGTTTTGGCATAAATTCCAACTAGAAGACCGAATGCGCTAAAGGCCCATGAAACAATAAAAATATATAAAAAAGTCATAAAATAATTATCAATACTAAAATTAGGTGCAATTATATAGCTTAGTATTATTATTGAAAAAGCATTTAATATACCTCTTACAGCTCCACCAATTATATACGCTAGACTTATTTCGAAACCACTTAATGGTGTAATTAAAATATCATCAAGGAACTTTAGAAATTTTGCTTGCATAAGACTAGATGAACTATTTTGGTAAGCATGGTTGATTACTGACATCATTATTAAGCCAGGAATTATAAAAAGCATATATCCACCAGCTGCTTCAATATCTGGATTTTCCCTAATTCTTTGTCCAAGGGCATGTCCAAAGACTATTATATAAAGAGCTGATGAAATAACTCCGGGAATTATAGTTTGTTTGTACAGGCTAAGAAACCGATAGACTTCTCTTTTAACAAGAACGATAAAAGCTGTAGAAATAATTAAATGTTTATTTTTCATTTGTCAATTTTATAAATATTTCCTCAAGCGTACTTTTTTTTGTTTGAACTTTGTTAACTTCAATACCAATACTATTTAGGAAATTAATTATTTCAATAATATCTGAATCTGGATTATTAGAATCAACGATAATTTCATTGTTATCAATCGTATGATTCCAGTTGAAGTTGTTTGATTTGAAGTTGATTAGATTTTTTGTAGAAAATTGAATATTATTTTGCCCCATATCGTTGATTATTTCTTCGGTTTTTCCATTAGTAATTATATTGCCCTGATTGATAATTGCAATTTCATCGCACAGTCTTTCAGCCTCTTCAATGTAGTGAGTTGTAAGTAAAATAGTTTTACCTTTTTTATTCTCTTTCTTTAGAAAATCCCACAATTGATATCTTAATTCAATATCTACACCTGCGGTAGGCTCATCTAAAATTATTAAAGGAGGATCATGAATGAAAGCTTTTGCAATTTGAACTCTCCTTTTCATACCTCCAGAAAGCTCTCTAGCTTTACTTTTTCTTTTATCTATAAGATTGAAATATTCAAGCATTTCAAGCGCTCTTTCTTTTGCTTCTTTTATATTCTTATTGTAATACCCTGCTTGTAAAGTAAGGAGTTCTTCAATTGTAAAAAAAACATCAAAATTTAGCTCTTGTGGAGAAAGACCAATAAGCATTCTAGCATTTCTAAAATCATCTACAGTATCATGCCCAAAAACTTTTGTTTGACCTGAAGTTTTGTTTACCAAGCCAGTCAAGATTCCAATTGTTGTAGTTTTTCCTGCACCATTTGGTCCTAGAAGGCCAAAAAAAGAGCCCTCGGGAATGGATAGATTTATGCTATCAAGTGCTTTAAACTCATTGTTATATATTTTAACTAAATTTTTTATTTCAATTGCTTTCATTCACTAAAGTTACAACAGATTCTATATGAGGTGTATGAGGAAACATATCAACTGGTTGAATTTTTTTAATTTTATAATTGTTGTTTACAAATTCTTTTAAATCTCTTGCCTGTGTTGAAGGATTACATGAAATATAAATTAGCTTTTTTTGGTTTAAATTAATAATATTTTTTAAAGCCTTGGGATGAAGTCCTGCTCTTGGTGGATCAATTATGCTAACGTCTGGTTTTTCAATTTGATTAATTTGGCTATCTTTTAAAATATCTTTTATATCTTTGTTGAAAAAAAGAGCATTATTAATATTATTCTCAGATGCATTTATTATTGCATCGTTGATTGCCGAAGAAACTATTTCAAACCCATAAACTTTTTTTGCTTTTTTTGATAAATAAATACCAATTGTTCCAGTACCACAATATAAATCATACACAATTTCATGCCCTCTCAAATCTGCTTCAGATTTAATGATATCATAAAGCTTCTTAGATTGCTTGGTGTTGGTTTGAAAAAAGGAGTCAGGTGAAATTTTAAATTTATAATTACCTAGTTTTTCAAATATATAATCTCTTCCGTACAGCAAATGTTGTTCAGTTCCTTTCGAAATATCAGCTTTTTTGGGATTGACATTATTTATAATTGATTTAATTTCTTTAAGCTCACTTAGTTCATTAATCAGTGGTTTGAGTATTTCTTTTGAAAAAAATGATGTCACAAAGATAATCATAGTTTCATTACTATAATCTGAGCTTCTGATAACAGCTTGTCTCATAAAACCTGTATGATTGGTTATATCGTAAGCTAGAATCTTGTTGTGTATGCATACTCTTCGAATTATTGATACGACTTTATTAGCAATAATACTTTGAATATCGCAGTTTAATATATCAATTGTTTTATCATAGCGACCTTTAGGATGAAGACCAATACAAAAGTCTTTTTTCTCAACTGGATTATATTTCTCATACCAAGGATTGTTTGAGATCGCAAATTCCATTTTATTTCTATAATTATAAATATTATCTGCTTTTAAAATCGGAGAGACTTTAATGTCTCTAAATTTACCTATGTGATTCAAGATTTCAACGACTTGATTATACTTTTCACTAATTTGTTGTTCGTAATTTAAGGTTTGAAAGGAACATCCTCCGCAATCATCAAAATGTGTACATTTGGCATCTGTAATTTCTGCTGTTTCTGATATTACTCTGTTAATTCGAGCTTTATAAAATTTTTTTTGCTTTCTAAAAATAAAAGCTTCTACTTTTTGACCAGGAAGTCCTTTTTCAACAAAGATTGCAATTCCATTGTGCTTGGCAAAACCATAACCTCCAAAAGATAAAGATTCGATATTTAATTTTAATATATCTCCTTTTCGAGGCACTAATGGCTGAACTCAAGAATGTATTTTTTAATCAAATTAATTAAAGTTTTAGTTTTGTTTTGACTATTTGACTCTGCAATGATTCTAAGAATAGGTTCTGTATTTGAGCTTCGAATGTGTACCCACTTATCATCCCAAATTAGCTTTAGGCCATCATCTTCATTTATTTCTACATTGGAATTTTTTTTAATTATATCATTAAAAAGATCTTTTAAATCGATTTTAGGAATAGATACTTGTTCTTTCGTCATGTGGCATTCTGGGTATTGATTTAAAATATTTGAAATAGTCTTATTATTTTTTGCCATAGCATTTAGAACCATAACAGCTGCAACTAATGAATCTCTTCCTAAGTGCAAATCATTTAAAATAACACCACCATTTCCTTCACCACCAATATCAGCTTTCTTTAACTTCATGAGCTCAATTACATTTGCTTCTCCAACTGGAGAACGAAAAATATTAACATTATTTTTTTCTGCTATAAAATCGAGATTCATTGTTGACGAAAGATTTGTAATAAGTGGGCTATTTGAATTGGTATGATTATAGTAACTATCAGCACAAAGAACTAATGTATTTTCCTCACCTGCTGGATTTCCTTTTTCATCGACAATTGATAGTCTGTCTCCATCGGGATCGGTGGCAAATCCAATATCTGCATTGTTAGTTTTTACTGAATTGGCTAACACTGATAAATTTTTGGCTATAGGCTCAGGTCCTCTTTCAAATTTACCACTATTATCACAAAATAATTCTTTTACATTACAGTTTAGATTTTTTAAAATCATTGGAAGTACCTTATAGTTCGCTCCGTTAACTGAATCGACAACAACATTAAAATTACAAGCTCTTATTTTTTCTATATCTATGACACTTAATTTGAGGAGGTTTTCTACAAATATTGAAATAAGATCATTATGTTTGATTTCTGTTCCTTTTTTTGATTTTTTATTAACTGAAATGTTATTATCGAAGATTGTAAATAATTTGTTATTTTTTATTGAATCTAAAAAGCATCCGTCATTATCGATAAATTTTAATCCATTCCACTCTTCTGGATTATGACTTGCAGTAATCATTATTCCACCAGCGACATCATTTGTTTTTACTAAGTACTGAATGACTGGTGTGGGAGTTATCCCAATGTCAATAATATCAATACCAAGCTCTTTTATTGAATTTTTTATTGAATTTGAATATTTAAGTCCATTTTTTCTTGTATCACGACCTATAATTACTGGTTTGGAAGATTGCTGGACTTCACAAAAAGCTCTGGCATACCTAGCAACAATTTTTGTATTGATATTACTATCTATTATACCCCTGATACCAGAAATGCTCCTAATTAAGTCCATTTGTAATTTTTAAAAGAGGATTATCTGCTGTAAAGGGTAGGTCTTTTTCTTTTTTTTGTTTTTGCAAGTTTTCTTCGTTCACTTGGCTTGAGGTAACAAGCTTTATTTTTTACTGCACGAAGAACACCGGCTTTTTCCCATTTCTTCTTAAAACGTCTTAACGCTTTTTCAAATGGTTCGTTATCTTTAACTGTTACTTCTATCATAATTCTCCTATTTATCCAAGATAAGTTCTTAATCTTCTACTTCTAGAACGATGTCTTAATCTTCTTATTGCTTTTTCCTTAATTTGTCTTACTCTCTCTCTAGTTAATCCAAACTCCTCACCGATTTCATTGAGCGTTAAAGCATATTCATAATCTATACCAAAATACATTTTTATAACATCTCTTTCTCTTTCTTTCAAACTGGAAAGCGCAGATTTAACTTCTTCTTTAAGTGAATCAAGATGTAATTCTTTGTCAGGCTCATCTGAAACACTATCAGGAATGATATCAAGCAAACTATTTTTATCGTCGTCAGCAAATGGTGTATCAAGTGAATGATGTCTTCTTGAAATTCTTTGAGCATCATTAATTTCATTCATTTTCATGTCCAACTGTTTTGAAAGCTCATCTGATCTGGGAGGACGTTCAAATTGTTGCTCTAATCTTTCAGAAGCTTTATTTATCTTGCTTATTGTACCAACTCTATTGAGAGGTAATCTAACAATTCGTGAGTGTTCAGCTAAAGCTTGAAGGACGGATTGTCTAATCCACCAAACAGCATATGAAATAAATTTAAAACCTCGAGTTTCATCGAATCTTTCAGCTGCTTTTATTAGTCCTAAATTACCTTCATTAATTAAGTCTGTTAATGGCAAGCCTTGGCCTTGATAATCTTTAGCAACACTTACAACAAATCTTAAATTTGCTTCTGTTAATTCCTTAAGAGCCATTCTGTCTCCAGCTCTTACTCTAATTGCTAATTCGACTTCTCTATCAGGATGTAATGGCTCAAATCTACTTATTTCGTTCAAATACTTACTTAAAGAACGATTTGCATCATTTCCAATGCTTTGAATTTTTTTGTCAGTTTTTGTTGTCTTTCTTTTTTTTACTTTTGGCTTATCTTCACTCTTTTTGGTATTAGCTTTTTTGACAGAAGATTTTGAATTAAGTGTTTTTTTTGATTCTTTTAATTTATTTGTTTTTGCCTTTGTTATCTTAGAGGTTGCTTTTTTTAATTCAGCTTTTGATTTCGATTCTTTTAAATTTTTTTTAGTCATATTGCCTTTGAGTTATTAGAATACAGCCTATTATATTATTAAAAAAAACTATGTCTAGCAAGAGATTTAGGAAGATTAATTATCAAATTCGATAATATTTGATATTTCGATAAATTCATCGACCGATAGCATTTCAGGTCTTTTTTCGTAAAAACTACTAAGCTGGGTATAATTATTAATTTCTTTGAGAGTATTTTTCAATTTTTTCCTTCTTTGACTAAAACTCTTTTTCACAACTTTTTCAAGTTTTTTGAAACTGAAACCATTTGATTTTTTTCTTTTTAAAGATATTATTGATGATGAAACTTTTGGCTTTGGAAAAAAACAGTTAGGAGAAACGTTGAATTCTATTTTTACATTACAGCATGCCTGTAGCATGACTGATATCCTTCCATATTGTTTTGAGCCATTCTTGGATGTTATTCGATCCGCAAGTTCTTTTTGAACCATGAAAACAGCTAAATCCCACGAATCATAATTCAAAAATTTAAATATAATTTGAGAACTTATGTAATAGGGTAGGTTCCCAATTACTTTATTAAATTTATAACTTTCTAAATCAACCTTTAAAATATCTTCATTAATACAAATTAGATTTTTCATTTGATTACTTTGAAGTTTTTCACATAAAACAGGGTCAATTTCAAATCCAAAAATTTTTGATGAATTTATTTTTTTTGTTAACGCTCCTTTACCAGGTCCAATTTCAATAATATTCAAATTAGTTGTGTCGCCAAGAATGTTAAGAATCTTAATAACAATATTATCGTCAATTAAAAAATTTTGTCCCCATTTTTTTTTTGGATAGTGTTTCAATTAATCAGAATTAATTTTTTTAAAAAATTTTAGAGCATTATTGCTCGTGTTTTCAATTATTTCTTCAACTGGAATCTTGCGTAAATCTGCAATATACTGGGCAATATGCTTTATATTGGAAGGTTCATTTCTTTTTCCTCTAAGCGGTATTGGAGCCAGATATGGTGAGTCTGTTTCAATAAAAAAATCATCAAGAGAAATATTTTTTAGAACTTCACAAAATGGGTTTTTTATAAAAGTTATTATGCCAGTAAAAGAAAGCTTTATTTTCATTTCTAATAATCTTGTCGCTATGTTCCAATCCTCAGAAAAGCAGTGGACTACTCCATGATTCAATTTCATTTTGTCTAATATTTTAATTAAATCAGTTGATGATTTTCGATTGTGCATTACAACAGGCAAATCAATATTTTTTGCTAACTCTATTTGCTCCATAAAAATTTTTTTTTGTATGTTTTTTGGACTTACGTTGTAGTAATAGTCCAAGCCTGTCTCTCCGATTGCAACAACTTTGTCATTATTTGTCATTTCCTCAAGCTTGTATATGTATCCATTTTCAGCATCCTTTGATTCATGAGGATGATACCCCACGCTTGCATAAACTATGTCGTATGTGCTTGATAAATTCAAAGCTCTTTCAGATGTTTTTAAATCTGTTCCAACACAAATAATTTTTGTAATACCAGAATCTACTGACCTCGAAATAATGTCATCAATATCATCTTTAAATTTTTCATCGTTAATATGACAATGAGTATCAATCATTTTCAATTCTTGGGAACAAAGGACCGTGCTCGGATATATTGTTATTACCTAAAAATCCAAATTCAAAGTTATTAAAATCTTTACTATTTAAACCAAGTATAGATAATATGCTTGTGCTTTTTCCTGGGATAACAGGATATAAAATTTTTGTAGCTTGAGCTATTGCTTCAGCAGATATTGCCAGCGTATTTAGCCCATCATAATCAGATTGATCGACTTTTAATGTCTTCCAAGGTTGCTTTATTTCAAGATATTTGTTTACATCTCTAACAACAGACATGACGTCATCAATTAATTGGCTAATATTTAGTTTTTCAATATGGTGCGTAGCCACTTTAGGTAAAGATTTTATTTTATCAATCATGTCTTTGTCCGTATCATTTGTATTAGTTATTGATGGAACTTTATTTTTGCAAAATTTTCTTATTAAAATTGTTACTCTATTTAATAAATTGCCTAGATCATTAGCTAAGTCATCATTAAATCTTTTTTTAAATAATTCAAATGAAAAAGAAGAATCTTGACCAAGAGTCATTTCTCGCATAAGAAAGTATCTTAAGGCATCTTCACCAAAATAATCAATCAAATCTATCGGATTTATAACATTACCAACTGATTTTGAAATTTTTTCATTTTCTATGAGCCACCAACCATGAGCTAGGATATGTTTTGGAAGAGGTAAATTTGCTGCCATTAACATTGTTATCCAATATACTGCATGAGTAGTAATAATATCTTTTCCTATTAAATGATAATCTGCTGGCCACCAATAATTAAAATTTTTTTCTTTTTGATTCCAATCAATTGCCGTTATGTAATTTAACAATGCATCAAACCAAACGTAAGTCACATAATTTTTATCAAATGGAATTTCTATTCCCCATTTTAATCTGCTTTTAGGCCTAGATATACATAAATCGGCTAGGGGTTTTCTTAAGAATCCTAAAATTTCATTTTTTCTTGTATCTGGCATGATGAAATTAGGATTCTGTTCAATGTACTCGATTAAACGAGATTGATATTTAGACATTCTAAAAAAATAATTTTTTTCTTTGATTTTTGTAACTTGTCTAAAATTTCCCTCTAAGTGTTCTTTTTCAGTAATAAATCTTTCTTCTGAAACAGAATACAAACCTTCATACTCACTCAAATAAATCTCTCCTTTATCCCAAAAATTCTGAAGCATTATTTTAACTTTACTTTGATGGCTTTGATCTGTTGTCCTAATGAACTTATCATAATTAATATTTAGCTTGTTCCACAATTCGATATAATTTTTATGGAATTTATCAACGTGCTGTTTTGCATTTGTATTAAGTTTATCTGCAGCTTCTTGAACTTTTTGCCCATGTTCATCTGTTCCTGTAAGAAAAAATACTTTTTCGTTAAACATTTTTTTATACCGAGCTATAACATCAGCTAAAATTGTAGTGTATGCGTGACCAATATGAGGCTTATCGTTAACATAATAAAGCGGAGTTGTGATGTAGAATTTTTTCATTTCCATAAATTTTTATTTTTTTAAACCTTGCAATAAATTTATAATTGCTAATTCTAAATTCACATTTAAAATATAATCTTTTTCAAATTCTATTATTTTATCTAAAAAATTAGATTCTAGTGAATTTATTTTATTTGTAATTTGTTTATCAAAAAAAGAAAATATTGGTTCATATTCAGCTATGTATCTAGAGCTAATGGCATCTTTGAAAAAACACTTCATTGCTAAAATTATCAGCTCAGAGAGATTCGATTTAGATCTAAAGATATCAATTAAATAATCAAGCATTTCCAGATCTATTTTATCTGATTCACTAAGAATAAATTTTTTAAATCTTAAATAAAATTTTTCTATATCGGATAACGAATTTTTTTCAATTTTTTTAAGTAATTTGATGTTGCCATCGAAAAATCTATAAAGATTGATTGATTCATTACTAAGGGTTTCACAATAGGAATTGAATATTTCAGGGCTCGGTTTTGGAAAGTAAATATCTAGACATCTAGATTTAACTGTATCAATTAATAAGTCTGCTTTTGATGTAACTAATATGAAAATTGACTTTTTCGGTGGTTCTTCCAATAGTTTTAAAAGGGAATTAGCGGCTTCATTATTTGGAAAACACAATTTTTCAGCTTCAAAGATTAAAATTATTCGATAAGATTTATTTTCAGTAGTTCTAAAAATAGTTTTTTTTATTGACCTAATGCTATCTATTAAAATGGTGTTGGCGTTTTTCAATTTTATTTCGTGGTATGGATTTTTTATTTTTTTATCAAGATTAATCCTAAATTCTGTAGCAACATTTTCGCTCATCGATTTTTCAATTCCATCTTTCTTGTTGACTTTTTTTCCTTTTGGGAGGGGGAAAACATAACTGACTAAATCATGATTATTACTTAAAAGCTTCAAGCACGAGTGGCATGTCCTGCATGACAAGTCTTCTGATGGTGATTCACAGTTTATAAAAGCTGCAAACTCAATTGCCGCAAACTCTTTACCAACACCTTCCGAGCCATGGAATAGAAAAGCGTGTGGAATTCTTTTATTTTTTTTAAATTTTTTAAGTTTAGTTAGATTTTTAAGATCTAATTTATGATTGGTGTAAATCATCTACTTCTTAACCATTTTTCAGGATTGAGTTTTTGATCTTTTTTCCAGATTTCAAAATGTAGAAGATTTTTCTTATTTCCCGAGCTTGATACTTCGCCTATTAAATCGCCTTGAGATACGTATTGGTCATCAGATATAAAAATTCTTCCAAGATTTGCATAAACAGTTGCATAGTCATCACCATGATCGATTATTACAACGTTACCGTATGTGGGTATATAGTTGATTCCCATAACTATTCCATCAAGAACAGAAATCACTTTAGGGGAATTAGAACATCGTATTTCAATACCGGTATTTTCGGTAATAGTTTTCAATTCAGGATTTACTTGATTACCAAATTTCACTTC
>CEWG01220935.1_pt1 | contig 15960 bp, 14 predicted proteins | sample 361411 | NCBI WGS metagenome assembly CEWG01 (sample SAMEA2622173, study PRJEB7988) | marine metagenome | biome: marine biome (ENVO:00000447); feature: surface water layer (ENVO:00002042); material: "saline water (ENVO:00002010), including plankton (ENVO:xxxxxxxx)" | depth 5 m | reverse complement strand
GGTTGTGTAATGAAGTTTGGTCAGAGCCTAAGTCAATATAAATATCCTCTTTATCAAATCGTTCCCACACATCTACAATGTTTCCTTGGTAAGCGATTGAAACAACTTCTTTATTTGTTTTAGCTTCTCTTACACGACTGCATAATTTATCTAGGTCTTCGATGACTTCATCTACCCATCTTTGCGAATGTCGTGTGTGTGTTACTTTTGGATTTACTTCTGCGATTACGGTAATACATCCTGCAATGTTACCAGCTTTTGGTTGAGCCCCACTCATCCCTCCTAATCCAGCAGTAACAAATAACTTACCTGCTAATCCATCATTACCAATTTTTCTTCCTGCATTTAAGACAGTGATGGTTGTTCCATGGACAATCCCTTGAGGGCCAATGTACATATAAGAACCTGCAGTCATTTGACCGAATTGAGTAACGCCTAAAGCATTGAATTTTTCCCAATCATCTGGTTTGGAATAGTTTGGAATCATCATCCCGTTGGTGACTACCACTCTAGGTGCATCTTTATGTGAAGGAAATAGCCCCATCGGATGTCCAGAGTACATTACTAGCGTTTGTTCATCGGTCATTTCTGCTAAGTATTGCATGCACAAACGGTATTGTGCCCAGTTTTGAAAAACAGCTCCGTTTCCTCCGTAGGTAATGAGTTCGTGAGGATGTTGTGCGACTGCATAATCCAAATTATTTTGAATCATCAGCATAATTGCTTTGGCTTGTAATGACTTTCCTGGATAATCGTTTATATCACGCGCCTTCATTTCATAATTCGGTCGGTAGCGTAACATATAAATACGGCCGTATTCTTTTAGCTCTTGAGCAAAGTCTTCTGCTAATTCAGTATGTTGCTCAGTAGGGAAGTAACGCAAAGCATTTTTCAATGCTAGTTCTTTCTCCTCTTTACTTAAAATATCCTTACGTTTAGGCGCGTGATTGATGTTTATGTCATATTCCTTCTTTGCAGGGATTTGGGCAGGAATTCCTTCTAAAATACTGTGCTGAAAATCTGTCATTTATTTTTATCTTTTTTGAATAATCCTGTCTTTTTATTGTAGCCGTATGGGCAATGTTTGCATCCGCTTTTGCAACAATATCCTCTTTTGAGGTGGTATTTTTCTGTAAAGACGATGTAGCCTTCAGGACTTTTGTAATAGTCTTCTGGATCCAATTTATTGTTGTTGAACAAAGCAGTCATATAGTTAATTTTACTCAGCAAATTTACAACAATCATTTGGTATATTGCCTTGTGTTTTCAGCAGTCATACAACCATTAATTCAAGAATTAAAAAGCACGCTTTTAAGTGATAAAAAAGTGCGTATACTAGTCCAAAGGGAAGACTTGATTCATCCACGTGCTTCGGGAAATAAATGGCGAAAGCTGAAATATAATTTGTTGGAAGCGAAGCAAAAAGGTTATGTTAAAGTATTGACTTTCGGAGGAGCTTTTTCTAATCATATTTTGGCAACTTCCGCAGTTACTGCTGAAATGAAGATGCAGAGTGTTGGCTTGATAAGAGGAAATGAGTGTTTGCCGCTTAACCCAACATTGGCGCAAGCAAAAGTGTTTGGGATGCGTTTTCAATATATAGGCAGAGAAAAATACAGAGAAAAATCAAAAATTGATTGGGCACAGGAATTTCCTGACTACTATATTATTCCAGAGGGTGGGACAAATGTATTAGCTGTAAAAGGATGTGAAGAAATTATTCAGGACCACGATTTTGATGTGGTATGTTGCGCTTGTGGAACGGGAGGAACAATAGCAGGAATCATTAATAGTTTAAACCCTCATCAAAAAGCCATTGGTTTTCCAGTTTTAAAAGGAGGTGATTTTTTAAGGAATGATATTCAACAATATGTAAATAGGCCCAGTTGGGAATTGTGTTTGGATTATCATTTTGGAGGTTACGCTAAGGTGAATAAAAACTTGATTGATTTCATAAATTTTTTTAAGAAAACACACGATATTCCGTTAGATCCAGTGTATACTGGAAAGCTCTTTTTTGGTGTTTTCGATTTAATAGCAAAAGATTATTTTCGTGAAGGAACTACCATTTTGCTGATACACACTGGAGGTTTGCAAGGCATTGCAGGTATGAATCAACGAATAGAAAAGAAAGGATGGCAAATCGATTAGTTATTATATTGTTTTTTTTGACGAGCTTTATTGCTGCTCAGGATATGAGTAGAACAGAGTATATCTTTAAATATAAAGATTTAGCTGTTGCAGAAATGAATCAATACGGTATTCCAGCTAGTATTACATTATCACAAGGTGTTTTAGAAAGTGGAAATGGAAATAGTGAGTTAGCAAGAAAAGCGAAAAACCATTTTGGCATCAAGTGCCACAGTAGTTGGGAAGGTAAAAAAGTATATCATGATGATGACGAAGCACAAGAGTGTTTTCGAAAATATCCAACGGTAGCAGCTTCCTATCGAGATCATTCAGTCTTCTTACAAAAAGCACGCTATGCCAATTTATTTGAATTGGCTATTACCGACTATAAGGGATGGGCAAAAGGATTGAAAAAGGCAGGTTATGCCACCAACCCAGAATATCCTGAACTATTGATTAAAATTATTGAAAATAACCAATTGCAACAGTACGACAAGCCAACAGACGCTACTTTTATGGCAAAGTATTGGTATCATGGAATGGTTTATGGTTATCCGTATGTGTTAGGACAAAAAGGATTGTATAAAAATGAGCACAAAGGATTTATGCTGACTGCTAGTGCTGAAGCGTCTTTAGAAGATATGCATTTGTTGATAGGAGCTAGCAAATTACTGCATCATCAAATAGGAATGGGCTTGTTGTCAGGGGTTTCTTTAGACAAAGAAGAGGCGATTTCTTATCAAGTTAAGTATGGATTAGCTGTACATTTTTTAGTGCCGCATAAAGAGAAAATATGGCTGATACAACCTTCCGTAATAACTGCCGATTTTAAAGGATTTGTGCCAGCTATTTCGATTGGATTGTTGAAATAGTTTATTTGGCTCTTGTATTCGCCTTTTGAATTACAAAAGTGACTACACCCCAAACTTTAAAATCTACTTCCTGTGTGATTTTTAGGGGTTGGTAATTGTTGTTGGCAGGCATTAGATATAATTCTCCTTCACTTTTTCTAATGTGTTTTACGGTAAATTCTCCATCCAGAACAGCTAGTACAATATCGTTGTTTTTTGGTTCCAATGCTTTGTCTACCACCATTACATCCCCACTTTGTATGTTGGCATCAATCATAGAGTCTCCAATAGCTCTCACGCAAAAAGTATCTGCTGGGTTTTGCACTAGAAAGTCGTGCAAGTTAAAATCTATATCCATATAATCTTGAGTAGGAGAAGTAAGACCAGCAGGCACTGCATCGCCAAACATAGGTATACCGTCTAACTTGCTATTATCTAAAGCATAAAAAGCAAGTTTGTTATTGGAGTTTATGAGTTTTGGTTTCATATTCTTTTATTCTAATGAATAGTTGTACAACAGATCCCCGGTTCCGATTACTAAGTTTAATTGCCCGTCTTTGTCGGTGTCGGTGCAGTTAAAAGCGCCTTGTCCATATAAGGGCATTCCAGGATAAAGATTCCCATTTGATTTTAGTAAGTAGCAGTTTTCACCTTGACTTAGTCCGATGTAATGCTGTCCATTTAAGTCAAAAACATGAGGAGTATGTTCACTTGTAATCGCATAGTCAAACACTTCTGCTTCTAATTGATAACAACTGAGTTTTTCTTCCGAAATAATGAGTTCAGTTAATACATCTTCATTGATGTTTTGTGCGATGAAGTGATGTGAGTTAGTTAAATTATTGCTTTTGATTTTTGATTGCTTTCCTTCTAGGTCAGTCAACCACACATTAGCCTGTGCGTCTGTGCTGTATACATAACCGTATTTCTTGTCAACGTGGTAAGTGTCAGCTAATGGAATGGTGCCTAATCCAATACGCTGCTTGCCATTTCTTCCTACAATTTTAGCGTTTCCAGCTTGGTCAACTACATAAATAAAATCCTTGTTTTTATATAAATGGTATTGCACTTCTTGTGTGATTTTTTCAGGCATTTTCTCAAATTTCCAACCTTTTACAATTTCACCATTTTTATCATAGTTATACACCTTGTTGTCTTCGGAAGGAATTAAAATTCTGTATTTTCTATTATTGTCATAATCTAATAAAGTATGCCCAGCTGTGGCTCTGCTCTCTAGTCTTTTTGGGAAGGTTTCTACATTATTGCCATTTCTGTCAAGAATATATAGACTGTCGGAAGTATTAAAGACCAATTGTAGTTTTTTGTTTTTGTAAAAATCAATTTGATTGATTTCACCTATAATTTTCCCGCCTATTTTTTTGTTCCACAATGTTTTTCCACTAGTACTGATTAGGTGTAATTGGCGGTCGTCACTTTGTACTAATACTTCTTGTAACTTAGTGTAATGATTAGTGATAAATTGCGGTTGCATGCTGAATGTGCTACTTAAGCTAACACTCCATAATAATTGGCTTTCGTCACGCATATTTGGTTCGTAATGTAAAACAGCGCTATTATAAAATAGCTCGTTATTTGTTGTTAACTGATAAGCAAAAGCATTTATGTTTGACCAATCTTCTACATTTACCCAATCTTGAAATCTTTTATGCAAATCAGAAGTCCAGTTATTTAAAGATGGGTTGCTGTAAAAAAGATAATTGCATTTAGATGAAATGCTTTCGGTGTAGTTTTGATAATAGATGTTGTGCGCTAATGTTTTTCTAGAAAGGTTGCTGTTGATAAATGTTTTCAATGCTGTTGGTGAGTTGGCAAAAACCAAGTATCCATCTATCCAGCAGAAATAATTTTCATAGACAGCGCTAAATAGGTCTCCGAGCACTATTTGTAAAACCTCGGGTATATGTAGTTTGTAAAGTTCAATTCCTCTGTGTGTGTTGTTATATGGGTTTTCAGTTATGTTCTTGTTTAGGTGTCGTAGCATTTCAATAGCTTCCGAGTTAGATTGTATAACAACATAGTTTTCGCTATTGCCAGAAGAGGTAAAGGTGCTGATGTAGCCAAGTTCATTGCCTATAATTGCGGCAAAACTGTTTTCTAGATGAATTCCATAATCTTCATTTATTTCTTGAATCCACTTGTTATGTTCGTAAAGATTATTGTGCTTGGCTAAAAAGTCAGAGTATTTTGTGTAAAAGGTACGAAAATCATTTATTCCTAGTACTCCCATTTTGTGTGTGTTTGAAGGTAAAATAGCATCCATTAAAATGGTTTGGGGCTTTTGTCCGCTTAGTGTGTTTAAGAAATAATTAGATGAGTCTTGCGCCAATGTGAATCCAGAAAATATTAAGCTATTTTCTTTAGTTTTTAAATCTAGTTCTACCCATTCTGCCCAGCGTCCAATTTGTTGTTCTTGCTTTTTGTTGAGAACAATATTTTGCTTCAATAACTTAGAGAATTCAGTGTAGTTAAGGTATAGGTGTGTATTTGCAAAAGTACTTTCTGTTTGTTGCACCTTTGTGAAACCAGGGTTGTTTAGTAAACTCAATTTGTTGTTTAACTGCCGAATGCTATTTTCTACTAATAGTTGAGAAGAGCCAAAGAAGACAATGTCTTGATGAATGCAGAAGCTCCAGCCATTTTCTAATTCATAAAGAATAACTCCATCATAATCTTTGCTATTTAGCTTTTCAGATAAGAAGGTTTTTTTTAGTAAATCAAGAGAATTTTCTTTAGCAAAAGCCGTTGAAATTAAAACATCAAAATCTTGCGTAGCAGCATGTATAGAAAGGTATACAACTTGCTTTGTAATTAACTTTTTTAAGCCTTCAGATTTTTCAATGGTTTTTTTTGTGTTGGCAATATCTCTTTTAATATGTTTCCATTTATCATTTTTGCTGATCTGTTGCCAAATAGCAGATGCTTCCAGTTCGTTCCAGCTTTTGCGCCAATCATCACTTTTTACAATTACAGCAGCATTAGTAGGGATTGCTTGCAACGGATTAGCTATTGTTTTTTTAATTGCTATATATTCAGAATACCCTAAATAAGCGATTGCCCCAATAAGTCCGAATAAAGCAAGTCCAACAACGATTTTTTTCTTCATACTGTGAGCGTGATCATTTTAATTCAAAAGTATAAACAAACAACTAATGTTTTAATGTACTGAAGTATATACATATTAACGATGAATTGTATATAAGTTGTATGTGAAATTAAAAATCTAGCTTCAGTTGAGTAGGCAGGAGTTGAAAGCTTTTTCTGTGGTGTGGAGTGATTCCTTTTTCTTGAATAGCTTTACGATGTGCAATAGTAGGGTATCCCTTGTTTTTTTTCCAAGAGTATGAGTCAAATTCTAGATCTAGTTTTTGCATGATATCATCACGATGTGTTTTAGCTAAAACAGATGCTGCGGCTATAGATAGAAATTTACTATCTCCTTTTATGATGCAGTAATAAGGAATGTCTTTGTAAGGATTGAATCGATTACCATCAATTAGTAATTGGTCAGGTTTTCGTTTGAGTTGTTTAATAGCTCTGTGCATGGCTAAGAAGGATGCATTCAGAATATTGATTTCATCAATTTCTTGAGCTGAAACTATTCCTACTGCCCAAGAGATAGCTTCTTTTTGAATGATAGGACGTAAAAGAGAACGCTGTTTTTCGCTTAGCTTTTTAGAGTCGTTAAGAAGTTTGTTGTGGAAATTAGGGGGTAAAATAACGGCTGAAGCCACTACAGGACCGGCCAAACACCCTCTTCCGGCTTCATCGCAGCCTGCTTCTGCTACTCCCTCGCTGTAATAGGGCTTGAGCATTATGCTTTTACACGCTCGGAATAGCTTCCTGTACGTGTATCAATTTTAATTTTATCGCCAATATTGATAAATAAAGGAACATTTACTTCTGCGCCTGTTTCTACTGTTGCAGGCTTCAGTGTGTTAGTTGCAGTATCCCCTTTAATTCCGGGCTCTGTGTAAGTGATTTCCAACACAACAGATGGTTTTAAATTGCAACTTAAAGGCTTTTCTTCTTCTGCATGAAAAAGGATGTCTACATTATCGCCATCTTTCAAGAATTGTGGAGCATTAATCATAGCTTTGTCTAAGAAGATTTGTTCATAGTTATCCATGTTCATGAAATGATAAGTGTCTACTTCAGCATACAAGAATTGGTATGTTCTGTTTTCGATTCTTACAATATCAATTTTAACACCCGCAGTAAAAGTGTTGTCAAGATTCTTTCCAGAAGTTAAACTTTTTAGTTTTGTCCTAACAAAAGCAGGTCCTTTTCCTGGTTTCACATGCTGAAATTCGGTGATTTGCCAAAGATCATTATTATAATTGATGCACAATCCGTTTCTAAAATCTGAAGTTGTTGCCATAATCTTAATTTTGGTTGTAGCCTTTTAAAATTCCTCTTCCAGATTTTCGGATAAAATCGATAATTTCATCTCTTTCTGGAGAAACAGGAAATTCGGCTTCTAGTTTATCTAACGCTTGTGTGTTGTTTAATTTACTTTGGAAAATAGTTCGGTAAATATTCTGAATTTCACTAATCTTTTCACTTTCTATCCCTCTTCTTCTTAATCCAATAGAATTGATGCCGACAAACGATAAGGGCTCTCTTGCTGCTTTTAGATAAGGAGGAATATCTTTACGCACTAATGATCCACCTGAAATCATAGTGTGCTTGCCAATTGTCACAAATTGATGCACAGCTGATAATCCACCGATGATAGCCCAATCACCTATTTCAATATGTCCAGCTAATTGCACGCTATTTACAATAATAACATTGTTTCCAATGTGACAATCGTGTGCAATATGTGCATAAGCCATTATCAGAGAATCCTTACCAATTTCAGTTTTACCACTGTACTTGGTTCCTCTATTTACAGTGACACATTCTCTGATAGTAGTATTGTCGCCAATAATTGCTTCTGATTCTTCACCTCCAAATTTTAAATCCTGTGGTATAGCAGATATAACAGCTCCTGGAAAAATTCGACAGTTTTTTCCAATACGAGCACCTTCCATTATGGTCACATTGGATCCTATCCATGTACCTTCCCCTATTTCCACATTTTTGTGGATGATAGTAAAGGGTTCTATAACCGCATTATTAGCAATTTTTGCTTGTGGATGTACGTAAGCTAAAGGTTGGTTCATGCCTTATTTTACTTTCGCGATTTGCGCCATTAGCTCAGCCTCCATTACTAATTTCTTTCCAACAAATGCTTGTCCAAACATGTGGCAAATACCTCTTCTTATAGGAGAAACTAACTTTAGTTTAAACACAAGAGTATCTCCAGGTAATACCTTTTGCTTGAATTTTGCTTTGTCAATTTTCATGAAGTATGTAAGGTATTTTTCTGGATCAGGTACAGTGCTTAAAATTAAGATTCCACCAGCTTGCGCCATGGCTTCGATTTGTAAAACTCCAGGCATAACAGGAGCTCCGGGGAAATGTCCTTTAAAGAAGTCTTCATTCATTGTGATATTTTTGACTCCTACAACATGTTCATCACTTAACTCTATGATTTTATCAATCAATAAGAATGGTGGGCGATGTGGTAGTATGTCCATGATTCCGTGAATATCTTTCACAGGAGTAGCATTTGGATCATAATATGGTGCGCTTTTATTCATAAGCTGTAACAATTTTTTAGTGAATGCAGCATTGGCGGTGTGACCAGGTTTTTTTACCTTTAAATGTCCCTTAATAGGCATACCTAACAATGCAAGGTCACCTACTACATCCAGTAGTTTATGTCTAGCCGGTTCGTTATTGAAACGGAGGTCTAAATTATTTAAAATTCCTTGTTTTGCCACTTCCACCTTATTTTTTCCAAAAAGTTGACCTAATTTTTCACTTTCTTGCTCTGATAATTCCCTTTCAACAAACACAATAGCATTGTTTAAATCACCTCCTTTAATGAGATCGTTTGCCGCCAACTGTTCAAGTTCATGTAAAAAGCAGAAGGTTCTAGCCGAAGAAAAGTCAGATTTGAAATCAGCTAGATTATTCATTTCTGCTGAAGACACCCCAAGCACTTCTGTTTTGTAATCAACTTCTACAATAATTTGAAAATCATCAGCAGGTTCAAGCAAAAAATCGGTATCGGTTTCTTCTACACGGAATTGGATGTTTTTATTCGGTTTAAAGTATCTTCTTAAATCACTCTGTTCTTCAATGCCCGCTTCTTCTAAAATCTGTGTGAAATGAGCAGAGCTTCCATCTAAAATAGGGAGTTCTGCTTGATTAATTTCTATAATAATATTGTCAATCCCTAATGATGCAACGGCAGCTAAAGCGTGTTCGGTAGTTTGTGCAACAGCACCATCTTTTTCTAAACGTGTACCTCTATTGGTGTCAGTAATATAAGTGGCAAGTGCAGGTATAGATTTACCCAAATCTGTCCGTACAAAAACAATTCCATGACCGCTCTTAGCAGGTTTGAAAGTCATAGTGGTTTCTACCCCAGTATGAAGGCCCTGTCCGCTAATACTAACGGCTTTTTGGATAGTACGTTGGTTTTGTTGCATAGGTTATTATTCCTGTTGCAAAGATGTTAATTCTTTTGCTAACTCTTGAATGCGTTTATACAGTTCTGGTAATTTTTTAAAAAAAACATAAGAACGTTTGTAATCGCCAATATTAAATGCAGGAGAGCCTTGAATGATAGCTCCCTTTTCTTTAATGCTGCTTGAAATACCAGATTGCGCAGCAATTTTCACTTCGTCGGCAATGTTGAGATGACCAACAATACCTACTTGTCCACCAATCATACAGTTTTTCCCAATTTTTGTAGAGCCGGCAATTCCAGTTTGAGCTGCAATCACTGTATTTTCTCCAATTTCTACATTGTGTGCAATTTGGATGAGATTGTCTAGTTTTACTCCCTTTCGAATAATTGTAGATCCTAAAGTTGCCCTGTCGATAGTTGTGTTAGCGCCAATATCTACATGATCTTCTATTACAACATTTCCAATCTGTGGCATTTTGTGGTATTCGCCATCTGAATTTGGGGCAAATCCGAACCCATCACTACCAATAATTGAGCTAGCTTGAAAGGTGCAGTTATTTCCAACAATACAATCGTTAAAAATAAGTACGCCTGTATGTAAAATGCAATTATCTCCAATACTTACATTATCTCCTATAAAACATTGCGGATGAATTTTTGTTCCTTTTCCAATCTTAACACCTTTTCCAATATGAGCGAGTGCGCCAATAAAAATATCATCTCCTATTTTTGCTGTTTCATTTATAGAAGCAGATGAGTCAATTCCTGTTTGATTATTTTTGAAATGATTGTATATTTCTAATAATTTTCCAAAACTTTGATAGGGATCATCAACACGAATCAATGTGGTGTTAATAGATTTTTCAGCTATAAAATCTTTACTGATAATTACAGCTGTTGCTTCCGTTTCGTAAATGTATGAAGTGTATTTGGGGTTGGACAAAAAGCTAATTGCTCCTTGTTTTCCTTCTTCAATTTTAGAAAGTGAAGACACTACTGCATCTTTATTTCCTTCTACACTTCCTTCAAGTAGATCGGCTATTTGTTGAGCACTAAGTTCCATGCGGTAAAAGTAACTTAAAGTTTACACTCTTTGGGATAACAGAAAAAATGCTTTTTAACTGGTTTGCTCAACGCAGATATATTTAATAGGTCAGAAGCATCCGCAATATCCTTCAAACTGCCGTCTTTGTATAAGATGTTGATGTTTGATTTATGCGTAGTATAGGCATTGTTGCTGATGCTGTTATTAAAGGCTAGATATTCCGTTTGATTAATATCAATGTCATAATAATTAGCTACTCGGTCTTTCATTTCCCGTAATTTTGCTTCTGAAACAGGTTCGTCTGTCACCTCAATATTCAATAACTTTCGTTGAATAATTTTATTGGACAATGTGGCTAAAATTTTATCCTCATGAAACTTCCATTCCTTGATAGCGGCTAATACATCTTGATCGTCTAGTCTAGTGAATGCTTTAAAAATCTCTTCGTTTTTTTTAAAATCGTCCAGTGTAAAATTATTCTTCAAAAAAAGTTTTAGTGCTGAAGAACCGAACAATTCGTCTCCTGATTGACTCAGTTCTTTGGCTCGTTTTAACACTTTAATTAGCATGTTTTCTGCCGATATTACTGTTTTGTGTAAGTATACTTGCCAATACATGAGTCTTCTAGCAATCAAAAACTTTTCAACAGAGTAAATTCCTTTACTTTCAACAACTAATTGGTCGTCTACCACATTTAACATGTGTATAATTCTGTCTGAACCAATAACACCCTCTTGTACACCCGAATAAAAACTATCTCTTTTAAGGTAGTCCATTCTATCCATGTCCAGTTGGCTAGAAACCAATTGATGTAAGAATAGCTTAGGATATTCATTTTTAAAAATTTGAATAGCTGTTGTGAGTTGTCCGTTAAACTCATTGTTTAGTTTTTCCATAAACAAGAGGGATAGATCTTCATGTAAAATTTCATGTGCGATACTATGCTCTAAAGCATGAGAAAAGGCACCATGACCTATATCGTGTAGTAAAATAGCTGTTGCAACAGCTTTATGTTCTGCTGCGGTAATTTCGTGTCCCTTACTGCGCAGTTGTTGTACTGCCTTACTCATTAAATGCATTGCTCCAATGGCGTGCTGAAAACGAGTATGATATGCACCGGGATAAACTAAATAGGACAGTCCTAATTGAGTAATTCTTCTTAGTCTTTGAAAATAAGGGTGTTCGATCAGTTCAAAAATAATTCCGTACGGAATTCTAATAAAACCATAGATTGGATCGTTAAGGATTTTGTATGATGTTTTCATTCAAAAAATAAGCGTAATTTTAAACCTTAAATCGTTGATGAAGATATGAATTTTAACGAGAATATAAACATACTATGGGTAGATGATGAAATTGATTTATTGAAGCCACACATTATGTTTTTGGAGGAGCGTGGATATAAATTAGTCACAGCTAATAATGGATCTACAGCACTCGATTTAGTGAGTGAACAACACTTCGATTTAGTCTTTTTGGATGAGAATATGCCAGGCTTAACAGGCTTGGAAACTTTGGTACAAATCAAAAATAAGCAACCAAACTTGGAGGTTATTATGATTACTAAAAGCGAAGAGGAAAGTATCATGGAGGAAGCAATCGGTTCCAAGATTTCAGATTATCTCATCAAGCCAGTCAATCCAAATCAGATTTTACTAAGTATTAAAAAACATATTGACACCAAACGCTTAGTTAGTCAGAAAACAACTTCTAATTATCAGCAAGAATTCCGTCAAATAGGGATGCAATTAGGAGGAAATTTGGATAGAGAAGAGTGGGAAGAAATTTTCAAAAAGCTAACTTATTGGGAGTTGGAGTTAGATAAGTCGGGAGATGAGAGTATGCAGCAAATATTGGAGATGCAGAAGTCTGAAGCAAATGCGCAGTTTTTCAAGTTTATTAAGGATAACTATAAAGATTGGCTGCATGGATATGAAGATGCGCCTATTATGTCGCATACATTGTTCAGAGAGTATGTGCTCCCACAAATAAAAAAAGATAAACCACATTTTTTTATTGTGATAGACAATTTACGTTATGATCAGTGGAAAATTATTGAGCCAGAACTCCTTAATTATTTTAGGATAGAAGTGGAAAAAATATACTTCAGTATTTTACCAACTGCTACGCAGTATTCTAGAAATGCAATTTTTTCCGGATTAATGCCTTCCGAAATGCAAAAAAGACATTCGGATTGGTGGAAAAATGATGATGATGAAGGTGGTAAAAACATGTTTGAAGAACAGTTTTTACTTACACAATTGAAACGCTTAGGAAAAGGTGAGTTGAAATTATCTTATCATAAAATTACTAATATTGATGCAGGAAGAAAGCTTGCAGACAATATGCAAAACCTTATGCGAAATGATTTGAATGTAATTGTCTATAACTTTGTGGATATGCTTTCACATGCACGAACAGATATGAAAGTGATAAAAGAGTTGGCAGAGGATGATGCAGCTTATCGTTCCCTAACAGCTTCTTGGTTTGAGCATTCTCCACTAAAAGATATGTTGCGCTTTATTGCCGAAAATAATGCGAAGGTATCGGTTACTACTGACCACGGAACAATTCTAGTAAAAAAACCAACCAAAGTGTTAGGTGATAAAAACCTTACGACCAACTTGCGTTACAAACAAGGTAAAAATATGCGCTACGATTTCAATGAAGTATTTGAAATAAATAAGCCAAAGGAAGTTTTTTTACCAAAAATCAATGTGAGTAGCAAGTATATTTTTGCTAAAGAAGATTACTTTTTTGCCTATCCAAACAACTACAATTATTTTGTTAACCATTACAAAGAAACTTTTCAGCATGGAGGCGTATCTATGGAGGAAATGATGATTCCATTAGTGACTTTAATCCCGAAAAAATAGATGGAAAAAAGTTGGAGATGTCAATCCGAAAAGAAGCTTTTAGAAATAGCGAAAGAGTTACTCCAATCTTTTCCTAACATAAGAAAATTCGCTTTTTATGGAGAGATGGGGGCAGGTAAAACAACCTTTGCTAAGTCGCTTTGCGAGGCACTTCAGGTTCAAGATGTTGTGAGTAGCCCTACATTTTCAATCGTAAATGAGTATCTTAGTGATCAGAATGGCACGGTTTTTCATTTCGATTTTTATCGATTGAAAGATGAGCAAGAAGCATTTGATATGGGTTACGAAGATTATTTTTACAGTGATGCTTATTGTTTGGTAGAGTGGCCAGAAAAGGTTGAGAGCCTATTGTCATCAAGTTTTGTGAAAGTGCAAATTCAAGTAGAGAAAGGAGAACGTATTATCAAAATAAAAACACATGAGTAACTTATCTTCATTAGGAAAAGAAGGCCTTTTACCACAGGAAGAAATGTTGGAAGTAGGGCGTAAGAAAAGCAGTTTATTTATTGGCTTACCTAAAGAAAAGGCTTTTCAAGAAAATAGAATTGCCATTGTTCCGGACGCTGTGCAGTTATTGATTAGTCATGGAAATGAAGTTTGGGTAGAGTCTGGCGCTGGTGATAATGCAAATTTTACGGATAATGAATACAGCGAAGCAGGAGCTAAGATTGTGTATGATACCAAAGAAGTATATCAAGCAGATATCATTATGAAAGTGGAGCCACCTACTATGGAAGAAATAGATTTAATGAAGGGTAGGCAGACACTTGTTTCAGCTTTGCAAATTACCACGCAGAGTAGGGAGTATATAGAGAAATTACTTGATAAAAAAATTACGGCATTAGCATTTGAATACATACAGGATGAAAGCGGTTTTATGCCTATTATTCGTTCAATGAGTGAGATTGCGGGTAATACCTCCTTACTTATTGCATCCGAGTATTTGAGTAATGCTAATAACGGGAAGGGATTAATGTTAGGAGGGATAGCAGGTGTAACACCTACCCAAGTAGTGATTATAGGTGCAGGAACTGTTGGAGAGTGTGCAGCACGTGCAGCGATGGGATTAGGTGCATCCGTTAAAGTGTTTGATAATTCACTTTCTAAATTACGTAGGTTACAAAATGATGTCAATACACGCGTTTATACTTCTGTAATTCAGCCAAAGGTGCTCTCTAAAGCGCTAAGGCGTGCCGATGTGGTTATTGGTGCGTTACGTTCTAACGATAAACGAACCCCTTGTGTAGTTTCTGATGAAATGGTAGAAGCCATGAAAGATGGCTCTGTTATTGTGGATGTAAGTATCGATCAAGGAGGCTGTGTAGAGACTTCTCAAGTGACAAATCATGCTAGCCCGGTATTTACTAAATATGGAGTAGTGCATTACTGTGTTCCTAACATACCTTCAAGAGTGGCGCGTACAGCGTCTTTTGCTTTGAGTAATTTATTAACCCCAACACTATTGCGTATTTCCTATGAAGGTGGTTTGGAAAATGTATTGAGAAGAGATGTAGGTTTGCGTCATGGAGTGTATCTTTGCCACGGTATTTTAACACACTCCATGGTGGGCGATTGGTTTGAGATGCCACATAAAAATATTGATTTGCTAATAGCTAGTTTGTAATGGTTAGAAGATTTGGCATTTTCCTTTTAGGAATTTTATTAGGAGTGGTATTTGTACGTTTTGCCTTTCCTGGGCGTTTTGCCGAAATGGGCAGGTATTTTAGTCTAGATTATCGCGTGATGTACCACTTGCAACAGGACACTATTTACATGAGTCCAAAGGCGCAATGCCATTTGGAGTGCTTAGATGTGGATCAGTCTCAAGTGCTTGCTGTGCTTGATGGAGGAGATGTGAACTTTGATAAAAGTGAAAAAAATGCGGTTCCTTGCAAACTATACACAGTAGAAAAAGAAGAGCTATCTGTACTTTTTGAGCTTTGCGAAGAAAAAGTAAAAGTACGCGATTTCAGTTTAGGAGTAGATACTTGCACCTGCCCTTAACTCAACATCCAAAATAAAAAGAAGAGACCAAGTATAATGTCTAAAATACTGGCAGTTAATTTGTGTTAAAAAATTTTTTAAAAATCAAGAAATCAAAAAGGCGTGTGTCCTAATCCCTATTCTTCGCTTCTTCTTGCTTTCTCTTTCATTATTAAAGCAAGTTCTCGGCCGGTTTGTCCAGCGATAGAAGTGTTTTCTTCGGCTCTTCTAATAAGGTAAGGTATCACTTCTTTTACAGGTCCATAAGGCACATACTTGGCAACATTGTAATTGGTGTGTGCTAAATTGTAACTGATGTGATCACTCATTCCTAAGAGTTGCGAAAAATAAATTCGCTTATCGTTTTTATCAATGCCTTTATCTACTAGCAGTTGTGTTAGCTTAGCTGAGCTATCTTCATTATGTGTTCCAGCGCAAATAGCGATGCGTTCAATATGCTCAATACAAAAGGAAACAGCTAAATCATAATCCTTATCGGTACTGGCTTTGTTTTTTTGAATAGGAGAGACG
>CEWG01225998.1_pt1 | contig 16009 bp, 5 predicted proteins | sample 361411 | NCBI WGS metagenome assembly CEWG01 (sample SAMEA2622173, study PRJEB7988) | marine metagenome | biome: marine biome (ENVO:00000447); feature: surface water layer (ENVO:00002042); material: "saline water (ENVO:00002010), including plankton (ENVO:xxxxxxxx)" | depth 5 m | reverse complement strand
ACCCACGAAGGCCTTGCCACCGGAGCTTAAGTCCGGCCCCTTTGACCGCTCGGGTACCCCTGCAGATCCTCCGAGATCGCTCATAGTCTTGAATCAACCCTAAGGGGTAGCCTAACCAGCCTAGATATGGCACGAGGTGTGAGAATCCTTTAACCTCAGACTTGATACCCATAGTCATGAACAATGGGAGTGGTGGACGAGGAGTCACCAAGGCCCAAGTCATTGCGATGGCAATGGTGATATTGTTCCAACTAAGCATCCTACCGACCTCTTCCATGCTGGATGGGACATCGGCTAGGATGGAATCTGGGGCTTCCAACCAACTAGAGACCTATTCCTTATACCTCACAACAGGGAACAATCTCTCCACAGTACTGCCATCTGAGGGGGGGCAGCTCGAGGCCTCAGCACTGGATAGTTCAATTGAGTTCACGACAAACGAATTGATGCAATCCCTCCAGGTCGTTGGGGATAAGAGACAAACCGGCGGAGGTAGCCAATATTACATACCACTGAATGTATTCCTGAAGGCAGAAGGCCCTCAGAACTCTATCGTCACATGGACATTCAGCCTGCAGGCAGGAGGCTCCACTGTGGCGACAGGGGAATTGGAAAACGAGGCATGCTCGGGTTTCACGGGCTGTGACTTCGAGCACGAGGCAATAGACGTCGATTTCACAGGATCAGGTGGACCGAGTTCATTCATGGTCTCTGAATCAGATGAGCTAGTCTTGGTAGTCCGAGCGGAAATGACGGGATGTGGGGACGGTGGCTTCTTCAATGATTGCGACGCCAAGGTTGCATTCAACCAAATCAGCGGTGACAACAGGTACTCATTGATCGAAATAAGCACAAATGCCGTCTCAGATACTGTTTTCTTCGTTCAGAGGCCTGGTGACGAATTCATAGATGGCGCAGTCGTGGATTGGTATCCAAACGATGTCATTAGTGACAGGGAAATGCAATTTAGCTTCGATGTGAAAAGCGCCTTTGGCAGGAAGGATATCGAATCCGTGGAATTGAGACTGAGGTATACAGAGACGAATCAACTAATGCTTGAGAAGGACCTTACCCCTGTGTCCCAACAGATTGAATGGACGACTGAGGGATTGTTTGGGAGATTCAAATGGGCCTATCAGAGTGGTTTGGAATCGGGTGATTACGAGGCAGAGTTGAGGGTCACTGACGTGCAATCGAACGTATTCACAATATCCCATGAGACTATCAAGATGAACCAGTTCGGAGTTTCCCTGAAACACGCCGATGACAGAGGGGTAGAATACATTGCGCCCGGCGCAATTACGCCCGTGCCCTTGCAACTGATACATCGCGGCGATGCCACCCTTTCTATGAACGTGCAACTGCAACTATTAACCACACTAGGTTCAGACTGGCTTGTTGAATTTGACAGCCCGGGGGGCTACACGATGAACTCTGGGGGGACCATATTAAGTCCAATTATGACTATCACTGCCCCGCTTGACTTGAGTTTCGTACCTCCAAAGATCAGAATAAGGGCAATCGGTGACGCAGAGGTCGGGGGCTCTTTCGAAAGCGTCTCAGATACGCTGGAGTTGGAAATAGAGAAGCTACAGGTCTACCAACCTCCCGTTGTGTCGGTTTGGGATAAAGAAAAGGAGGATTTGATCGCAAACTCATCTATCCCACAAATAGATCCTAACGTGCCAAGGTACGTCGAAAATGGAGAGTTCAATTCATTTTTGATGGATGTCTTCAACTCGGGTTTCACATCCGACTCTTTCAGGATCGACGTACTAGAGAGATCCAAGGCGATCATTCAAGTCTATGACAATGAAACTGGACAGAGAATACTTGAGGACGACGACGATGGGACATTCCACACGAATTCAATGGATCGGCACAATACTCAGACAATCAGGTTGTCCATCAAGCCATCGGGGGACAGGGCGGACCCAGACACGGGAATGATCAGGCTTGAGGTAGCAAGCATGAACAACAGCTCTCTGAAGACGATAGTCGAATTCACCATCCAGAGGACATTCGGCATCAGAGCAGAAGTCTCGCAGGATTGCGACGGCGTCCCACTTGGGTTCATTGAGACGGATGACTGTTCGTCGACATCCATGAGGATAAGAGTCACAAACAGCCTGTCCGGAGATTCGTCTGAAGCAACCTCATGGCTGATAATCAACCCCGCATCCCTATCTGAGAATACCGACAGGAATCAGGCCTACGGTATCTGGACCTACAATATAATTGATAGCGCAGGGTCCAATGCCCCCAAAGTCACGCTGGGCCCTGATGATTTTATTGAATTGCACATGACAATCGAAATGACTTCTCAAGTAGTAGAGGGGAATCACACCATCTTCCTCCGCGTCAAAGAGGACACTTCATCCGACAACGAAGATGCCCGATATTTCGATTTAGCTGTAACACTCAACGTCAAGGCGGATGATCCAGCACTGGAATTGGTGCAGGTCACATCAAACCGGGGCATAGGACCCGGCGACGAATATGCCTACCAGATCAAAGTGAAGAATAAGGGAAATAGCCCTCAAACCGTCCTACTGAGCGCAAGCGTCGACCAACAGGGTTGGAGTGTAGACGTAGAGGGCCCTTCTGGCTCTCCTCTAGTGAAGATCGGCCCATTCCAGGAGGTAACCTTCAGAATCAGGGTGACAGCCCCGTCCAATGCAAACAACGGGGATAGGGTACCGGTCAGTGTTGAGGCAAGCCCCTTCGCGACGAATCAGGCATGGCCTGACTCCTACACCGCCGAGCTTACCTTGACCATGGTGGTCAGTATTGCATCAGTGTTTGATCTGTTGGTTAACGAGGTGACCCACCCAAGAACATCGACAATCATCGTAGCAGGTTTGGCGATACTCCTACTCTTCGCCGGCTTCCAGTCTCGTATGAGCCGCCGCCGGGTAGCAGCTCAAATGGCGCTGCTCGATGCCTTATCCAGTGAGATGAATGCCCAGCCTGCCGTAGAGGTTGAGCCCCCAAGCATAACTGAGCCTCGATATGAGGATTCAATTGATGACGACATCGAGTTAGTCTAAACGAAGTCCGAACAATGCTCCATTCTTCTTAAGTGCCTTGCGGGATGGGATTCTAATTATGCAACAGGCATATGGGCTCTCCCAAAGGAGGTCAGCTGTCATTTTGATCTGTCTGATGTTGCTCTCAACCATATCCATTCTACAAATAGGGTCCATGCGCGCTGCAGCATCGTTGGATGCGGACGGAGACGGACTGGCTTACGGCCTCGAGTTTTACATAAATACCCAACCTCAGGACTGGGACAGCGACGATGATGGCTTGCCAGACGGGTGGGAATGGAAGTACGGACTGGATCCACTTTCGCCGAATGACTTGAATGGTTCGACAGGAGATCCAGATGGAGACCTCCTAACAAACTTGAATGAGTACTTGTGGGGGATACCAGCAGGTTGGGACGACGCCTCAACGCCAACCGTTCTGGACAATGGAGTTTGGTGGAATGGAACGGTACCTGTTAGCAACTGGGATGAGGAGTCTGCCATGCAGATCATCCAAGGCAATGGTTCAGATGGCGTCGACGAAGACCCAGCGGGAAACATTTGCACGAATGGATTCGATGACGATTACGACGGACTGGTCGATTCCGCCGACTCTGATTTTGATGGAGACGCAGATTGCGCCTCAAACGATGACGACGGAGACGGCTTGATCGATGAGGATGTGGATGGTTGGGACACGGACGGAGATGGGATGGACGATGGCTGGGAAATTGCGTTCGGACTGGACCCAACAGATGGAACGGGTGATGACGGCGCTTACGGCGACCCCGATGACGATGGGTTACTCAACCTCTGGGAATACATCAACCCCGCATGGTCTACCAGGGACGGATCTACTTTCCCACCGACCCAATACTTCCAACCTGGCCCGGAAAACGGAACCCAGACAGAAACCCCGTGCAACCCAGTGTTATCGCTCGGCCCCGGCGGTTGCGCCTTCCTGACTGCCGAGGTGGATGGAATAACCTTCACCGACCCATTCTCGAATGATACTGATGGCGACGGCTTGAATGACTCAAGAGAGGCCTTGATCCTCCTCACCGATCCAACTGCAGTGGATACGGACAATGACGGCATCACCGATGGCATCGAGGTCAACGGCAGCTATGGTAGCCCCCCCCTTTCCTCGGACCCTAGGAACAACAACACGGATGGGGACCCATTTGATGACGGTGTGGAGGATTCCAACTTCAACGGGAATGTCGACCCTGGTGAGACGGATCCGACTAGGATAGAAGACGATGGGGATGCTGATGAAGATGGCATACCTAATTACATGGAGAATATCACTTGCACGAAATGGGACGTCCCAGACACAGACTTTGGAGGGGTTAAGGATGGGACTGAGGCTGATTCACACGGTTCAGACCCTTGCGTGAACACCTCAATTGCGAATCTGACAGTCGAAGGTTGGGATCCCATAGCCCAACAAGTCACATTGAACTCCACTGAGGGGGTCCCTCCGGGCCCAAACTGGCGGACACCAGACATGACGTTGGGTTTGTACGTCTCCCAAGATGGGTCTAGGACCCCCTTCAAATGGGAGCGCATCGACGGTGACCTTACTCTGGACCTAGTACAACCCATTCCGCCCAACAATACCGTGTGGATCAACATATTGAACGGCTCATGGTGCTGGAACAATACTGTCGGGGCAGTAAATGAGCCCTGGTGCGACGATGATTATGCTGACACAGATGGGGATGGGCTTGCAGATTGGGAAGAATCCCTTTCCGAGTATGGCTATTTTTCGGACCCCAACCTCGTCGACACCGACTCAGACGGCGTAGATGACTGGACAGAGGTTTGGCTCGATGGAACTGACCCTGGCGAACCATGCTCCAATAGATTAGATACCGATTTCGATGGCCTCAACGACTATTTCGAAAATAGCACTGGGTGTGATCTGACATTCGGTAGTGCAAGCCTGACGAATGGGTCATTCGATGGTTGGGTGACCTTGTGGAACGTTTCGGACTCCGATCTGGGGGGTGTGGGGGACCTACAAGAGTATCTGGATGGCACAAATCCTCAAAATAACCCATCGGATGACCAGAATCCTTTGGACACTGATGGCGATGGAGTGCCGGACCTTAATGAGGAACAAGACGGGACTGACCCAGAAAATCCCGACACGGACGGTGACGGCATACCCGACGGCGAGGAACTGAACCTTGGGCTAGATCCATTGAATTCCTCGTCCGCGTTCGGACCCAACGATGTGATTGTGGTAGGATTCAACGAGGCTGACTCCGCGAACATCTCGATCACCCCATTCTACCGTTGGTACACTTTCGATCAGTACCTAAACGGCTCGTGGGGGCTGAACCAGTCCGCATATGGACTCACCCTGTTGCCCCTCTCCCAGAACATACAAGGTGGGATCGCCGACCAATCAGTGTGGAGCGGATCATTCCATGTTTGGGATGTCTCGTATGTGTACTCTGGACTGGGCCAATCAGGAAGCCAGGCAATCCTGCCATACAACATACTCAGCGTCACCAGTATGGTCGAGGCTGATGTGACGCTCAACGTGACAAACTCTACTCGAGACATGATCATCGACAACTCATTCTTGGATTCTTTGAAGGTCAATGCCCCTGACTACAACCTTTCTGCCATCCAAAAACAGGAGTCGATCGCATATGCTGGGAGCTCTTACGCGTTGGACTTCCCAATAAACGAGGATACGAATCGCACGATGGCGATAACCAACCAGGTGGTATCGTCATCAGGTGCTTTCTCGGCATGGGATAAGATAGAGGCAGTATCGGACTTCTTGACCAACGGGAACTCTACTGTGCAATTCCGCTGGTCCTCCACAGGATCTGGATTTAATGAGGCCTCACAAGCGACTGATGGCCCCAATGACATCTCGACATGGTTGCTTGAAAGTGCGAGAATCGGGTCTTGTGACGAGTATTCCAGCACTTTCGCATTGATGCTCCGCACCTTGGGCATCCCCGCAAGGAAGGTCACGGGGTTCTCTGGCGGGGTTCAGGACCCTGACAGCACCACTCATACCTTCTACGGTCGACACCTCACCTCCTGGGTCGAGGCACACCTTCAGACGAACGAGAATCTAGGCGGTGTGGACTTGGGATGGCAGCCATTCCAAGCCTGCCCATCTCCGCCCCCAATCTCTGTCATTGACATCAGCAGAACCACTGGTGACCACGATAGGAGTGGGTCAGAGGCACTCCTCTTTCAAGGCAGACTCGTATTCACCGAGAACGGGACTCCAGTTGAGAACACCGAAGTGAGGAGCCACATAATTCCTGAAAACGCCGCATTGGAGCCCCCCTTCTTCAATTCGCTATCGGCTTTCGGATTATCAATAACCAACGAGACTGGTTGGTTCACGATAACATCCGATCCCTCCTCGATGACATACCCTCGTCCCGGACTTGCTGCTTTCGTCCTGGAGGTAATGGGATCAGGATCTGTTCCATACTCTGTAATGACCAGCCAAACAGGCCTAGCACAGTCCCAAAACGAAATATGGGGGCTGAATCTGACAGATGATCCATCTATCTCGCTTCTCGACCCCCAACCAGTGTCACTCCCTCCAGTTGGAGCGGGGGTCACGACTGATCTGGAGGGGCGCTTCCTGTGGGAGAACCTCGATCTCTCGGACCCCAGTGATCTAGACGATGAGATCAGCGGCTCCTCTGCCTTTACGCTGTTTTTGGAGTATACTACCGTCAACCTCGGGACAGTAAACATAAGCGCGCCCGTAACGGATCAAGGATTCTTCCAGTTCCCCGTGGCGATCGATGAGAATGAGCCACTGGGCCCGATAGATGCAAGGATATGGTTCTCTGGCTGGCGAGAGGATGGTCTACAACCATCTCCAGCCCCCCCTCACGTCAGGCCAAGCGGCCTCGACTTCCAAATGAACGTAACACTGGCGCCCGATCTCGTCTTGTCGCTTGAGGGCGGCTATGAAAACTCCAGCCTGCTCGGCATCAACGAGGATGTCAGCATAAACGGCTCTGCGATGAGCAGGGGCGACACGCCAGAACCGATGAATGGCACCCTCTTTTTGGATATAAGATCGGCTGGATCGACTGGAGACTTCATCCCAATAACATCGTGGTATCTCAACGACTCAAGCTGGGCTGCACAACCAGGGGAGTTCCAAATCACTTGGAATTTCTCGGAAAACGTCGTCCCGATACCCTCTGGATTGATTGACGTCAGATTCAGATATCAGGCTGATGGCTTGGAAGCATCAGATTTTGAGTTGTTCGAGGACAATTTCGGTATCGTAGGGTATCTCAAACTTGACTACTCTTTGATACCATCGCTGAGGGCAAATGAGGCATTAGTGGAGGTCTCAATCACTGATCATACAAACACCCCACTTCAGTTCTACCCTGGAATCTTCACCTTAGACTACAATGGGGCCAATGTCTGGACGCAGACCAACTCTTCAACCACGCTGGAGGTTGTCTGGACGCCTGGGGACGAGGGAATCGTACCCGCTGGAGATTATCCATGGGTCTTCAATTACAGTGGATCTCAATATCTCAAACCGCTGACCAATGCCGACTCACACAGGCTGCAAGCAGAGGCCCAAGTCACTTGGTCGTTGGACCGTGACTGGTTCCATAGGAACACCACTGGATTTGCTAACGGGACCCTTGTCGACGCAGGGCTGGCCACCCCCATAATCGGAAACAATACGACTATTGTTATCGATATCACAGTCCCTGATGCCGAAGGTCAAGGTTCCACCAAGATCCCAATTGGACAAGGGGCAATGAACACCTCGACGGGGGCCTTTTCGGTTCAGTTTACCTCTCCACAAGATCTCGGCTCATCAGTTTACGAGATGCAAATCAGTTTCGATTTCTATCGGGGATCAGATGAGGCAGGCCCATACTATGTCATGCCGTTTTCCGGGGACTTATTCAGACAGATGGGGCTAGAAAGCGAATTTGCCATCACACCATTACCTCCGCAAGTTGAAGTCGTCGCAGGAACCGATTTCCAAGTGTCTGGAAGAGTTTCAGATGTCGCTGACAATAGCCCCCTGGATGGAATAGAAGTCACCCTATGGCTCGATTTGGGTGGACTGAACGAGACCCTCCTATTCACCAACACCACAGACTCGAGTGGAAATGCCACCCTTATTGCTACGATGCCCCCGAACATAGCCCCAGGAACTGTGAACCTAACACTTATTGTCGCTGATGACCTTGTAGACGCAATCCAGCTAGAGGGAGCAACCAGGAGGACGGGGAACCAATCGAACTTGCAGGCCGTGGTCATCGTTCCGAGCGGGGTATCGATAGATTCAGCACCAAGCAGCGTCATTGCTGGCCAGAGTTTCTCTATCTCTGGAAGGGTTTTGGATGGAGTGGACTCTAACCGAACTGTCTCTGGGCCAATGGCCTTGCAAATCAGGTTCCTTAACGATGATAGCGAGACGCTTGTACAAAGCGTCCTGACCTCGGTGAACGGCTCGTTCTCTCTGTTGGTGCCCACAGATCCTCAATCCGATGGAGTCACAAGCGGGAACAAGACATTGATTGTGACCATCATAAACGGCTCTTCCCCCTTCTACCTGACCTCCTCTGGAATTTCAGACATCCTCGTGATCGGAGTCACTGAATTAGTACAATTGCGCCCCAACATACCGACGGTTGCCGACAGGGGGGAAACAGTGGAATTCTCCGCTATCCTCGTTGAATCAAGTGATAATGATCTCCCGATCGGAGGGGTATCAGCTGCAGCCCGCTTCCACCACACGTGGGTCACGCCGCAAGTGACGCTATCGAACGGATCTGCGGTTTTCCAGTTTCAAATCCCTCCAGAGCACCCCCTCGGAATCGTTCAGATAGAGTTCTTCTTCAATGGGTCATCGAGTTTGCTACCCACAAATTCGTCTGTGTTCACACTCACCGTTAGATCTGACACGCAGTTAGTAATCGACCCAATTTCTGGTAATCCGGTGGCAGGCGGCTCCGTCGACATAACTGGTACGCTGATCAGCGACAACGGAAGTGCACTGGTTAACAGGGTGGGAACACCACTCTCAATCGGGCTAACTTTCAAACTAGATGGCGTTGACGATGGATTCACTCTCAACTCCTTCTCAATCTCTGCTGACGGCACATGGTCGGTGAAGATGGTCCTTGATGCCGACACCCCGAGAGGTAATCATCTCGTGGAGGCGACATATCTCCCTGCAGTACCATACTTCCAACAGAGTGAGGCATCCGCGACGTTTGATAGTCGAGGATTCACTCTAACGACGATTCTATCCCCCCTCGACCTAGATCCCGATGGCAGGACTGTAAGGGGGGACAACCTCACGGTAAACATCTCTCTTATCGACAACACTGGCTCCCCTGTGCCAGCCTCAGCAATTTCATTTTCGATAAACGGTCAATTTAACGGTACAGCAACAACTGATCAGGAAGGTATCGCAAGCTACACACTTACGGTGGATGACAGGGAGGAGATCGGATTCATGGACCTCTCCGCAACGTTCCCTGGCCTCGCTGGTACAACCGGCCTATCCAGCAGTACAGAATCAATTCGCGTAGTGATATTGGCCCCTACTGTGATTGAGATAAGCGAAGTATCTGGGAGCGGAATAGCCGGCGAGACAATCACGATCGCTGGTACACTATTGGACGAACATGGTCAATTGCTGGTAGAGTCAGACGCGCCAACCTCGGGTGTTGTCAGACTCTCCATTGACGGCGTTTCAATGGGTCCCGATTACACTGTCCTAACGAATCAAACTAGCGGAGAGTGGACGATCACAATACCAATTCCAATCGACGTCGAGTTCGGCTCTCATAATGCCACAGTTGACTTCCTAGGGGGATTCACATGGGTCGATCCGATGGGCCAGGGGGACTCCCTCAATCCCGAGTTCTATCTCCCATCGACGTCAACCGTCGAGTACAACGCAACCCAGACCTCTCAGGTGATCATCACCACACCCCCAACGACGGTGGACAGGAACGACCTACTCCTCATCGATGGAAGAATAACTGATGGTATTGGACGAGTCCTACCCGGCAGAACTGTCTCCATCTCGATAGAGGGAACATTCGTGACTGATTCCGTGGCTGACTCAGAAGGAAATTTCTCGGTATATCTCCCAATCCCAGCCGACATGCAGTTGGGGCCAAGAGTTGTACGTGCCGCATTCCTAGGAGAGGTCTTTGTCCTCCCATCGAACGGGAGCACGGTATTTACGGTCTACGCACCCACCATAATCACATTGAACGACCTCGCACCGTCTGCGGTTGGCGACCTGATCACGATCAGAGGCAAGGTGACGGACAACCTTCCTGGGGGGGATCTCCAAAACCACACTGTCGAGGTAACCGTCGATGGGGCATTCATCGGGGCGACATTGACCGACCAAAATGGAACTTGGTCACTAACCTGGACCATCCCTGAAACCCTCTCGGTCGGGAACCATTCAGTAGAGGCTTTCGCTCCACAACAAGGTTTCTACCGACAAAGCTCAGTAGCCCGTACGCTCTCCATTGCATACCACACAGAGATTTCCCTGGAGATTCCCCAGCCCTCTGTCACCCGAGGAGAGGCTTGGACAATAACAGGGAGGCTCTACGACGCGGACACAGTCGGCTCACCCGGACTCTTTGGTAGGAGCATCAACGTCGAGTTTGACGGGGTTATCGCCACAACTGTGATCACCGGGACTAGCGGACTATTTTCATTCGAACTACCGGCCGACTCCTCTTTCACAAGAGGGGAACACCAGATCACTGTAAAATTCCAAGGAGAGGAGCTTTATCTACCGGCGATTGCAAACTCTTCGGTACTAGTAAGGGCAAATATCGATGTCCAAGTGATTTGGTCAGACGCTAGTGTGATCAGAAGCGATCAGAACAATCCGATAAGGATCGAGGGTAGGATCGTGGAGGTCGGGGGGGATTCCGAAATCGTGTCCGACATCGAGGTCACGCTGAGTTGGAACGGCCAATCAAGACCTGCGTCCGTGACTTGGGACGAAGCTACTGGTCACTTTGAAATCGAGGCCCCATCACTAGAGTTCTACCCCCCGGGTGATCTGGTGATGACTATCACTGCAACACCACCGGCCCCTTCCTATCTCAACGAGGGGAGCACAAACCATACGATCCTGATGAAGGTGCCCGTGTTTTTCTCATTTGATCCACCATCTTTCGTCATATATGAGGGCGATCGGAATATACAGGGCCGGACTACTGTCATCGCCCAAGACACGAATGCACCGGTGGAGGGGGTTGCCATTACAGCGATGCTGGCCAACGAGACCGGGATGATATTCACGATGACGAAGACAACTGATGTAGATGGCGTGGCGGACTACACTTTTCTAACAGAATCTCCAGTTCCAGCATTCTCCGATAATAGGCACTGGGGCGACTTAAAGATCGAGTTTAGCACCGACTCGGAAATCATAGATCCTCAGGACAGGATATGGCTTACAGTTGCTCACGGGGGCCTCAATGTGACCTATTTCGTGGAAGAGGACCCAATATTGACCCAGCAAACCATCGCGATTTCCGGACTGGTCGTGATCCTTGCGATCACTGCCACTGTCCTTCTCAGGCGCAGGAGGTCAAAGAGACTTCGAGAGTTCTCCAATATATTCGGCTATGCCGCTGAACTACTTGCCGCAGGCGACGAAATAAGGCAGGCAATTTTCACATGCTACGAGGGCCTTGTCACGGTCCTCCAGAAGAGGGGCTTCTTGCGAAGGGACTTTGAGACTGTGAGGGAGTTCGAGGTTGCAATTAGGCAGGCACTCCCCATCAAGGAGGAAGCCCTGGTATCCCTTGACAGGGTCTTCGAGGAGGCGAGATACTCTTCTCACGAGCTTGGACAGTCGGAAAGAGAGCGTGCCCGGGCCGCGCTAGCAGATGTGTTAACTGCTATCGACGAATTGAGGGAGATCCCAGATAGGATCATAGACGCCCAAGTGGATGAGTATTAGGCTCACTCGAAATGTAGACTGAGTGTTCCCTTTGTCATGACCGCTCCTAGGAGGCTCGAGGTCTCAGGATGATTGAAAAGCTCCATCTCGTCATTTCCCGTACTTCGTACCAGAACATCCACGCCAGTCTCCACCCGCTTCTCGAAGACACTAATGTCACCTCTCAAACTAGTCTCCAAGCGAACCACTTTGCCCTTGATCTGTCTGGCTACAGTTCTGGGCGTTTCTTGATATCGGGTCTTGGAAATTGGAACAGACTTGTCATGATACCATTGTGCCTCGCGAAGTTCTGGGACCTTAAGGAATAAAGTATGGTTTTCCTCAGCGTCAGAATCAAGCCCGAGGGAGCTGAGTGGCCTACCTATGTCCTCTGTTGGCATGTATTGAACTTCGACGGCTCTCCAGTCCATGGGCGGCTCTAGGGCGCGCCTGGCATTAAACTATCTTAGGGATATCTGGCAAAGAACCTGCGAGTCAAGCGACCAGTCATGTCAGGATCCGCTGATGGTATAGTCGTCAATCCATCGGGCAATAGTCTTGAGTACGACCTGTTGAAAAACCGATTCTCCAAAACCACAAGAATAGCCCTATCCTCTTTCTTTCTGATGGGCCTGCCAATTGCTTGTAGTACACTATTCACCGCAGGCTGAGCAGATGAATAACGCCACCCCTTCTCCCTCCCAAATCGTTTCGAGTAGTATTCGATTGTCGCAGCATGCCTTGAAGATGGAGGCGCTAAAGGTAATCCAACCGTGATTGCAGAAGATAGCACCCCCCCTGAGTAGTCAACTCCCTCCGAAAACCTTCCACCCATCACAGCCACCAACGCGGTGTTGATTTGCTCATTATTTAGATCCCTCAATATCTTAGAAACATCCTGTTTGCTCATTTCATTTGTCTCCACCTTAATTCGAAAGGAGGCGGGCACCCATGACACTTGATCTACGAGCTCATTCAACATGCTGTAGCTCGGCAAGAAAATCGCGGCGTTTCCAGGGGATTCATCCAGTACCCTTGCAATGTGGCCCCTGATCCGATTAAGATTATCCTCACCCCTCGAAGTGAATTTAGTTGTAACATCGGAGGAGATCAAGATAGGCCTCTGGTCCGCAGGAAAAGGAGATGTGTAACTCTTTTGGATACTTGAATCGGAGAGCACCCCGAACAAGTCTGCATACATGGATGTGGGATGAAGAGTCCCTGACATGAAAATAGAACCAAGCGAGTTTGATATTATTCCGGACGATACAACCGATGGATCCAACAAACAACTCGTTACCCTACCCTCTTCCCCGAGAATATCGAACACTATGGCCATCGCTTCCGATTTTTCAAAACGAACCAGTGTATCCATGAAAGATAATAACCGCGAACAGAACGTTTCGCCCCCCTCTTCCTCATCTTCCCCTTCTACCTTTACCTGCTCCAATGTCCTCCTAATCATTCTGTAGCCCGCATTCCACTTGCCCTTCGATAAGGAGGATTCCCAAGCCGTTGTTAATACCTTCAACAATTCGCCAGCCTCAACCAATGCGTCACTATCGTCGTCGCCCTCCAGACGTTCCTTCTTCTTGTTCATCCAATCAAAGATTTCGTTTTCCACCCTCCTCAGCCAACCTAAAACGCTGGATGCCTCTTCCAATGCCTCTGGAGAGGCACCGTGGTGGGCCAATGTTTCCTGATGTTCTTCTAGCTCAAACCTCGCGGCCTTCACAGTTTTAGATGTAAGCCTCATTTCTAGGCCCATCTTTATCCTATCAGGTAAATTGTGTGCCTCATCCACTATGACGATGCTGGATCCTACGTCAGTGGACATGGACGGAAGTGACGAATCGCTCACAGACTCGACGAAAACATGATTGTAATCCATCACTATGATTTCGGCCTCTCTTGCCGCTTCTATGCAACACATGTACGGGCACGTACCCTCTATTCTAGCATTTTTCACCGTCTCCTCCACATGGCGAGGCCACTCCAGGATCCAACGTTTCAGTTGGGATCTCCTGCCTCCTCTTGCCTTCTCAGAAACGCCCTCTTCGCAGAAACACTGCCTGTCAATTGTTAGTTTCCCACACATTGATTCTCTGCCAATTAAGTCAACAATCGCCACACTTTGACGGTCTTTTCGATTGTCATTCAATTCGCGTATTGTATCAATGACAATCTTGTGTTGGCTTTGCCTTCCAGTTAGGAATAGAATCTTTTTTATGGATTCTGATTTTTCCATAGCAGCCAAGGCGGATGCCAGGGATGCTGCAGTCTTACCAAGCCCAGTTGGGGCTTCTGCAATTATCGTGCGGCCTTTGACAAGGGATATGTACGCATCTGCCATGAATTGGGCTTGTTGATCACGAGCCTCTTCATGTGCAAAGTGCTCCATCCAAGGGCCAGAGGTATCCTCCATCAGCGGATCACCATATTCGGCCGACCAATAATATTGGGATTGTGCAAACCCGAGCTCAACAGTGCTTTGACATGTCCACATGTCGCCACGGGCCACAGTTTGATTTCGGCTCTACCGATCTTCCCGTCGATCTCGCTAATATTCCCATCAAGGTTGTTGAGGGTGTGGAGGGGCGGCAATTCCGCCCCTCCACGACATCCGAGTGCATCCCATCCCCACTCATTGTCTCTACCTCATGGTCTTAGTGAATCCCCATCATTGTCGGAGAGGTTCCTTATTCTGTCCTCTATGGCCCGATCAAGGTTTTTTGCAATCTCCATCTCTCTCTGCATGTATAGCCGTGCTCCCGCTTGGAACACCGCTTCAATGTCATCGCCCCTCAGCGCGCAGAATCGTTCTAGCGTTTTGGATAAGTCAAGTCCAACTTGTATCTCCATGCTCGATGAGGAATAATCGACTTCGGAGAGGAATCTCCTGACTGACTCCCTTACGACGTCAGATCGATTTCTGAATCCATCCGTGCCGACTCTTTGGTCCAGTCCCAATATCTGCTCCTCTGTAAGGCGAAGCGAGATCAAAGCAGTTGGAGATGACATACTATCTTACCCGCTGAGTTGTGAGGGAGGTATATCAATGTATCACAATTGTAAGACATTTGTATTACAATTACCTAATTCAGAATAGCCTGTAGAAATGTGTTGCATTGAAGTGTGGACCAGCACTCGGCCGACATGTGAAGGTGATCAACGATGCGATACATGGGGACTTCTCAATAGACGGCGTTAGAGAGGAGTTACTTGCGACCCCTGAGATGAATAAGCTCAGCCACATAAAGCAACTTGGCCTAGCACATCTCGTCTTCCCCGGGGCGCATCACACCAGATTTGAACACTCTCTCGGAGTTTCCCATGTAGGTGGTTTGATGTCTGAATCAATGAGTCTGAGCGACACGGACAAGGAGGTCGTTCAAGTAGCTGGCATGCTACACGATGTCGGACATGGCCCCTATTCTCATACGCTGGAGCACATACTGCACAGCCGAGGAGGTAAAGACCACATGACCATAACAGAGGGCATAATTACAGGTTCCTATGATGTGGTGGATGAGTCCGAATCCTCATCATTCAAGATCCGTCAAACAATACCTGAGACATTGGAGAAGTACGGCATCGACCCAAAAGAGATATCGAAGTTAATCAGGGGACCTGATGCTTCGGGTAGCGAGAGGAGCCTGTTTGATTGGAAGGATGGCTCTGAACACTTCCAGGCTGAGGATGTGACTTTAGCCAACATGGTACATGGCCCAGTAGACTGTGACCAGATTGATTACCTAATGAGAGACGCTCATTTCACAGGTGTCAGGCACGGGGCAATAGACCACATGCGGCTGATAAGGTCACTAAGGCGGCGAGGTGGTAATATCGCGGTTGACGAAGGAGGGCTTGCAGCACTAGAGGGCATGTTGATGGCCCGGGGTCTGATGTACAGCGCAGTGTATTTTCACAGGGTGACAAGGGTCACAGAGGTGATGTTGTCGAGAGCAGTCGAGAGGAGTGAGGACAAGCTACCTGGGGCCGAACA
>CEWG01051352.1_pt1 | contig 16013 bp, 17 predicted proteins | sample 361411 | NCBI WGS metagenome assembly CEWG01 (sample SAMEA2622173, study PRJEB7988) | marine metagenome | biome: marine biome (ENVO:00000447); feature: surface water layer (ENVO:00002042); material: "saline water (ENVO:00002010), including plankton (ENVO:xxxxxxxx)" | depth 5 m | reverse complement strand
AACTAACATATTTCTTCTTTGGAGAAATGTTTCTTTCATTTCTTTTGTTGTAGATTTTGGCTCTGCAAGCATTGCTCTTTCTGTTGCTTTTTGAGCTATTGCACAAGTAGCTGAAGTTATTTGGCCTTGAATTTTATTACATGCTTTGGCAATCCACAGTGGAGCACCTATAAATCCAACGCGCCATCCAGTCATAGCAAATCCTTTAGAGACGCCATTTACTGTTATTGTTCTGTCAAACATTGACGTAATACTTGCTATACTAAAGTGTTTTTCTGTAAAATTAATATGTTCATAGATTTCGTCGGAAACAACAAAAATTTCAGGATATTTTTCCAGCATTTTTGCAATATCTTCTAATTCTTCTTGTGTATAAACTGTTCCACTAGGGTTACATGGAGAACTAAACATTAACATCTTTGTTTTTGACGTTATAGCTGCTTCTAGATCATTTGCAGTTACTTTAAAATCTGATTCAATAGATGATGGTATTTCTATTGGGTTACCTTCGGCAAGTTTGATTATTTCAGAATAACTTACCCAGTAGGGACAAGGTAGAAGCACTTCATCTCCAGGATTTAATAAACTTAAACATACATTTGCTAATGACTGCTTTGCACCAGTGGAAGTAACAATTTGGTCTGGCTTATATTCTAAATTGTTGTCTCTTTTAAATTTAGCAGCTATGGAGCTTCTTAATTCAACTAGCCCTGGAACTGGGGTATAGTGTGAAAAATTATCATCTATAGCCTTTTTTCCAGCTTCTTTAATAAATTCTGGTGTGTCAAAATCAGGTTCACCAAGGCTAAGTGCAATTACATTAACTCCTTTTGCTTGTAATTCTCTACTCATTCTTGCCATAGCTAATGTAGCAGATTCAGAAAGCCTATTTAGTCTGTCAGAAACGTTTTTCATCTTATAAGTATGTTTTAGCAAAGATACTATTATCATATTATCTTTTTCAAGATGCTTATTGTTTTTTTATTAAATTTGAAAAATGAAAAATTATTTATATTTATTTTTAATTTTCTTTGGTAGTTTGAATTTACATGCTCAAAAAGTTTATTCAGTAGACTATTCTAGTCAAGCAGACGTAAAAGTTTTTGTTGCTGATTATGAAAGTAGAGCTGATTTGATTGTATATAAAGTAAATTATGCTAGTCGAGCTGGAAAAAATGATGGTAATTGGTTCTTTGTTGATTATGCGAGTCAAGCTGATAAAAAAATATATTTTGTTGATTATGCTTCTCAAGCGGATATTGTAATATATTTTTGTGAATACAGTAGTAGAGCAGGATGGAGAAATAAAGAAAAAATCCATCTCTTTTATTAGTCTTTAGTTAAAATTTCATTTTGCAAAAAACAATTGGATCTTCTCCCTCAAATGATATTGTAATTTCTGATGATAACACTGTTTCCAGATTACATGCTATATTATTTATAGATAATGGGTCAAATCTTTATATCTCTGATTCAGGCTCTACTAATGGAACTTTTGTTAATGGTAAAAAAATTAAAAAGCCTATTATATTAAAAGAAAGTGATATCTTAATGATTGGAAATAAAGTTATTAATTTTTCGCAATATATCTCAACTAGTGATGATTTGCAGAATCATACTTTACATATCAATAAAAAAAGTACAGGGTTTTTTTAAAAAAAACTATAAAAAGATAAACTTAATTTTTAGTTTTTTGCTTGTGACTACTGTTACATGGCTTTGTGCATTTATTTTAAGACGTAATGAATTAAGATATTACTATAATTACTTTAATATTGATGAAAATCGTAATAATTATTATTTGCTTGAAAATGCTCCAATTACTGAAATTGCAGATTATTTGATTGTTACTTTAATTGTGCTATTGATTTTTGCAGTTATTTTATTCATTTAAGATAATTATGAAAAAGCAAATTACTTTTTCTGATACATTAACTGTATCTTTTTATATATCTAGTTTTATTTTATTATTATTTTATATTAATTTGATAATCTGATATATTGATTTTCTCTTTGCTAATTCATTCTCCAAATCTTTAAGTTTATTATTTTGTAAAAGTGAATTATATATTTTTTTACCAAGTTCATCTTTTATTAAATAATGAAGCCAAAATTTGTTTTGTTCTTCTCTTTTTTTTTGTTTCCAGCCATTTGAAATCATGTGACGATCAAACTTTTCAATATTTTCCAGTATTTGAGAAATTCCAATATTCTCAATAGCAGAGCAAGTATTTACTTGCGGAATCCACCCATTTTGCATAGGAGGGAAGAGGTGAATAGCATTTTTATACTCTAAAGCAGCTTTTTTTGCTTTTAAAGTATTATCTCCATCTGCTTTTGTTATTGAAATAGCATCTGCAACTTCCATAATACCTCTTTTAATTCCTTGCAACTCATCTCCAGCTCCTGCAAGCATAAGTAATAAGAAAACATCTACTAGATTACTTACTGTTGTTTCACTTTGACCCACACCAACTGTTTCAATGAGAATAGTATCAAATCCAGCAGCTTCACATAATAAGATACTTTCTCTCGTCTTATTAGTTACACCTCCTAATGTTCCACTACTTGGACTTGGACGAATAAATGCATTTTTATTTGAAGATAATTTATTCATTCTGCTTTTATCTCCTAGAATACTTCCTTTTGTTTTTTCTGAAGATGGGTCAATTGCTAGTACTGCTACTTTTTTACCTTTATTCGTTAGTAATTCGCCAAAAGTTTCAATAAATGTACTTTTACCTACTCCAGGAGAGCCTGTAATACCAATTCTTAAAGTTTTTCTAGATTTATTACTGCATTTTTGTAATAGTTTTTGAGCTTTTTTTTGATCACTTAGCAATGTACTTTCAACTAAAGTTATACCTTTTGCTAATGCACTAATATTTCCATTTAATATTTCACTAGATAATTCCATTTTATAAGCAAGCTATAGCTGATATTTCAATGTTTACATTTTTTGGTAGTACAGAAACTTGTACTGCCTCTCTAGCAGGAGGTTGTGAATCGAAATAAGAGCCATATACTTCGTTTACATCATTGTAATCGTTCATATTTTTTAAAAAAATTGAACATTTGACTATATTTTTAAAATCCATATTAACTTCTTTTAATATTTCATGTATATTTTTCATGACCTGTTGTGTTTCATTCTTTATATTATCTGTAATAAGTTCATTAGTTTTAGGATTTAATGCTATTTGACCTGAACAATATAATGTATTATTATGAAGAATTGCTTGGCTGTACGGTCCTATAGCCTTAGGAGCATTTGGTGTTGAAATTATCTTTTTCATTTTATATTCTTTTTCCAAATATAATACTTCCTAATCTTATCATATTACTACCATTTTCTATAGCTATTAAATAATCACTACTCATTCCTGTAGAAAGCACATTAATTTTTTCATTTTGTACTTTTTTAAACAATGTATTTATTAAAGAAAATTCTTTTATGATTTCATTTTTGTTATTTGTAAACGAAGCCATGCCCATAAGACCTTTAATATTAATATTCTTATTTTTTTTTGTTTCTTCTATTACTCCTTCTATTTTATCTAGTTCAAAACCAAATTTTGTTTTCTCATTTGCTATATGAACTTGCAATAAACAGTCAATTATTCGATTATTTTGTTTAGCTCTTTTATCAATTTCATTAATTAGCTTTAAAGAGTCTACAGAATGAATCATATCAATAAATGGTGCTATAAATTTTACTTTATTTGTTTGTAAATGACCAATCATATGCCATCGAATATCTTTTGGTAGCTTTTCTTGTTTTTGAACTAACTCTTGTACTTTATTTTCTCCAAAATTTTTTTGTCCTGCATTATATGCTTTAAGTATATCATTATTGGATTGTGTTTTTGAGACAGCTATTAAACACACACTCTGAGGTATTTTTTGTTTTATCAAATGAAGATTTTCTATTACACCCATTTATTTTGTTCTATAAATGGTTAAGCCAGATCGTAATTTAGGTTCTACATATGTACTTTTAGGAGGTAGAGATTCTCCTTTGTCAGCTACATTTTTTATGTTATTAATTGTAATTGGTTTTAGTATAAAAGCAACTTTGTAAATTTCATTATCTACTATTTGTTTGATAGATGATAAAGGTGTCTTACCATTAATAAATGAAATATTTTTATCTATTCTCTCGTCAATAATATTTAATATTGGCTTAAGTATATTTAATGACAAAATTGTAGGATCTAAATTGTTTGCATCATTTTTTAAAATTAATGAGTACCATTTTTTTTCTAAATACATGCAAATTTCATTTTTTTGAATAGGAGAGTAGGGAGATTTCTTTTCTTTAACTTTAAAGTTTTCTTTAATTTTATTAATAAAATCACCAGGCTTTAAACCATTTAAAGACTTTATTAATCTATTAAAACTTAAAACTCTAAGTTGTTTTTCATCAATTAAATAACTCATAAAATAATTGTTTTCCTTTGATTTATTTAATTTTGATAAAAGAGCAGAAGATGCTGTTCTATGGTGGCCATCAGCAATATATAGCTTATCTATATCTTTAAATGCATTTGATGTGTTACGTATATCTTTTTCATCAGTTATTACCCATAGTTTATGTAAAGATTTGTTAGTAGTAGTAAATTCATACTCAGCTCTCTTTGCGACATATTTTTTAATAATTTTATCAATGCTTTTATTTTTTTGATAAGATAAAAGAACAGGTTCTGCGTTAAAACCAGTGATTTTTAAATAGTTGCAAAACATTTCTTTTCTTTTTTTTAGTGTTTCTTCATGTTTTTTAATATTACCATCTAAATAATCTTTAATTGCTACTGCACCAATAATTCCAGTAAATGTATTTAAATCATTACTTTGTTGATAAATGTATAAGCTGTTTTTATTTTCATTAATAAATATACCCTTTTTAATAAACTCATTAAATTTATTTCTAATTTTTTGAAATTTTTCTAAACCTTTTTTTTTATCTTTTAGTTTATATTCTGGGTTAATTATGTGTAAAAAAGTATATGGGTTATGGTCTAATTTTTCTCTAATTGTTTCTTCAGAATATGTTAGATATGATCTCGATGCTACTAAACTTACTTTATCTCTAGTGGGACGAATTGCCTTAAATGCTTTTATCTTAACCATTATTATTAAAGTGTTTAATAATTTGCTTAGCAAGTTCTGCTCCTATTCTTTCTTGTGCTTCTAAAGTTGCAGCGCCTATGTGAGGTGTTAAACTAATAGCATTATGCATACATAAATGAATGCTTGGATTAGGTTCATTATCATATACATCTAATCCTGCATATGCTAACTTTTGTTTGTCTAAAGCAAACATTAAGGCTGTTTCGTCAATAATTCCTCCTCTTGAAGTATTAATAATTCCAGCTCCTGTTTTCATTAATCCTATTTCTTCTGCTCCAATAACTGCTTTTTCACCTATTTTTGGTAAGTGTAGTGTAATAAAATTAGATTTGCTTAATACGGTTTTAATGTCTTGTGTATTAACCTTGAAAGATATATTATCGCCGTTGAAAAAATCAATTTTTATATTAGCTTCTTTAATAAATTTGTCATGTGCTAATATATTCATTCCTAATCCAATTGCTTTTTTAGCAACCTCTTGACCAATTCTGCCAAAGCCAATGATTCCTAAGGTTTTTCCACTTAACTCTATTCCTTTCGCATAGTTTTTTTTCAAATCTTTAAATTCAGAGTCTCCAGTTAATGGCATTTGTCTATTACTATCATATAAATATCTTACCATAGAAAAAAGATGAGCAAACACTAGTTCTGCTACTGAATTAGATGATGCTGAAGGTGTATTGATAACCTTTATGCCTTTACTAATTGCATAATCAACATCTATATTATCCATTCCTACACCACCTCTTCCAATAATTTTAATTTCTGGACACGCATCAATTAATTCTTTTCTAACTTTTGTTGCACTTCTTACAAGAAGAACATTATATTTTTCTTTGTTAATATTTTCAATTAGTGCACTTTGTTTAATATGATTACAAGAGACAAAATATCCATTTTTTTCAAGAATATTTATTCCAGAATTAGATATTCCATCATTAGCTAAAATTTTAATCATTTTTATTTTTTTTCTAATTTATGCATAACATCTATTAATACTTTAATGCTTTCAACAGGCATTGCATTATAAATAGAGGCTCTATATCCTCCTACAGATCTATGACCTTTTAGTCCGCTGATTTTTGCTTCTTCACACATATAATTAAAATCTGTTTCTTTAGATTTATCAATTAGTTTAAAACACACATTCATATTTGATCTGTCTTCCTTTGCTGCTGTCCCTTCAAAAAGAGAATTATTATCTATTTCATTATAAAGTAAATCGGCCTTATTTTGATTTTCTCTTTCTATTGTAGAAATACCACCTAAATTTTTAAGCCATTTTAAGGTTAACATTGAAACATAAATTGAAAATACCGGAGGAGTATTAAACATACTATCTTTTTCTATATGAGTGTTATAATTCAGCATAGACGGTATTTCTCTTTTTGTTTTACCTAATATTTCATCTTTAATAATTACTAATGTTGTTCCAGCTGGACCCATATTTTTTTGTGCTCCAGCGTATATCACATCAAATTTTTCAATGTTTATTTTTCTACTAAATATATCAGAGCTCATATCACATACCATGACACCATTTAAAGAAGGGAATTCTTTCATTTGGGTACCATAAATTGTATTGTTTGATGTGCAATGAAAATAATCAAATTCGTTAGGCAGTTTATAATTTTTGGGAATTGTACTAAAGTTTGAGGAAGACGAATCAGCAGCAACAATAACATTACCAAATTTTTTTGCTTCTTTAATTGCTTTGGATGCCCATGTTCCAGTATTTAGATATATAGCTGAACCATTAATTTTCATTAAATTATATGGTATCATGCTAAATTGTAAGCTTGCACCCCCTTGTAAAAAAAGTATTGAATATCCGTTTGGTATACCAAGAAGATCTTTTACAAGAGATTTTGCGTTGTTCATAACATCATCAAATGGCTTACTCCTGTGAGAAATTTCAATTAGTGATAAATTATTATCAAAATTTAGTATTGATTTTGATGCTTGTTGCAATACTTCTTGAGGAAGAATACATGGTCCTGCAGAAAAATTATGTGTTTTTGACATTATTTTATTCTTTCTATATAAGACTTTTTTGCTGTATCTATTTTAATTTTATCTCCTTCATTAATAAATAATGGAACATTTATTTTTGCTCCAGTTTCTGTAGTTGCTGGCTTTGTTGCATTTGTTGCTGTATTTCCTTTTACCCCTGGCTCTGTAAAAGTAATTTCTAAAACTACATGTGATGGTACTTGAGCAGATAGAGGAATTCCTTTATCTGCATGAAATAGAACTTCAATATTTTCACCTTCTTTTAAAAATTCTACATTTTCAATAAAGTCTTTTTGCATCATTAATTGCTCATAGTCTTCGTTATTCATTAGGTGATAATCATTTCCTTCTGAATATAAAAATTGGTACTTTCTGTTTTCCACTCTAATTACGTCAATTTTAACACCTGAAGTAAATGTATTTTCAAGTAGTCTTCCTGTATTTAAATTTCTGATTTTTGTTCTTACAAAAGCTGGTCCTTTTCCAGGTTTTACATGAAGAAATGAAACAATTTTCCAAGGCTCTCCATTAAGATTAAAACAAAGCCCATTTCTAAAGTCCGCAGTAGTAGCCATAAATTATTTTTGATTATATCCTTTCATAATTCCTCTTCCAGAATTTTGAACAAAAGAAATTATTTCATCTCTTTCTGGAGAAGCATCAATGTCTGTTTCTATTTTTAATATTGCTTGTGTATTATTGTTATTTTTTTGATATAAAATTCTAAATATTTCTTGAATCTCTTTAATTTTATCTTCATTAAAACCTCTTCTTCTTAGTCCAATAGAGTTTATACCTACAAATGATAATGGTTCACGTGCTGCTTTTACGTAGGGCGGTACATCCTTTCTAACTAAAGAGCCACCAGATACCATAGCATGTTTTCCGACGCTTACAAACTGATGTATCGCTGATAATCCACCTATTATCGCGAAATCTCCAACAGTAACATGTCCACCTAAGGCAACACTGTTAACTATTATACAATTACTTCCAATAATGCAGTCATGGGCTATATGTGCATAGGCCATGATTAAACAATTATTTCCAACAACTGTTTTTCCACTTGCAGACGTTCCTCTGTTAATTGTTGCACACTCTCTAATTGTACATTTATCACCAATAATGGTTAATGACTTTTCACCTTTAAATTTTAAATCTTGAGGTATCGCAGAAATTACTGCTCCAGGAAATATCCTACAATTTTTTCCAATTCTGGCTCCCTCCATTATTGTAACATTACTTCCAATCCATGTTCCTTCTCCAATTTCCACATTTTTTTCAATAGTAACAAAGGGATCAATGACTACATTTCTTGCTATGTTAGCGTCTGAGTGAATATATGCTAGAGGTTGATGCATTATTTATTTTTTGGTGCAATTTGAGCTAATAATTCGGCTTCAACGACAATTTTATTATTTACAAATCCAATTCCCTTCATATGACACAAGCCTCTTCTTATCGGAGATATTAACTTGAGTTTAAAAATAATAGTATCACCAGGAATAACTTTTCTTTTGAATTTAGCATTATCTATTTTCATAAAAAATGTTAAATAATCTTGAGGGTTTTTAACGGTGTTTAAAATTAAAACACCTCCCGTTTGCGCCATTGTTTCCAATTGTAATACTCCAGGCATAACTGGTTCTGCTGGAAAGTGCCCTTTAAAATATTCCTCTTCTTTTCTGACAAATTTTATACCTACTATATAATCATCTCCAATTTCTCTTATTTCATCAATAAACAAAAATGGTTCTCTGTGCGGTAATATAGATTTAATTTTTTCTTTATTGTATAAAGGCGCCTTGTTAAAATCAACTATGGGCGCAGTTTTTTCCATCTGTTCCTTCATGATTGTTCTTAATTTTTTTGCAAATTTAGTGTTATTTTTATGACCAGGTTTGATTGCAGTTATTTTTCCTTTGATTGGCATGCCCACTAAAGATAAATCTCCAATGACATCTAATAATTTATGTCTAGCTGGTTCATTTTCATATCTTGTTTTAATATTATTTAACAATCCGTTTTCATTTATTTTAATTTTTGGATTATTAAAAACCTCTTTAATTTTATTAAATTTATTTTTTGAAATTGAATGTTCGGCAATAACAATAGCATTATTTAGATCTCCCCCTTTAACTAGATCTTTTTCAATCATTTCTTCTAATTCATGTAAAAAACAAAAAGTCCTACATGCTGAAATTTCTGTATTAAACTTTGATAAGTCTGTTAAAGTTGCGATCTGAGCACCTAATTTTTTTGAATTGTAGTCTATTTGAACATCAATTTTATAATTAGTGTCTGGCGTTGCGATTAATTTTGTGCCGGTATTATCATCTTCTAGAATAATTTTTCTTGAAATTTCAAAATATTTTCTTAGTGCTCGTTGTTGTTCTACACCGATTTCCTCAATTTTTTCACAAAATTCTTTTGAACTTCCATCCAAAATAGGAATTTCTTTATTATCTATTTCAATTACTATATTATCTATTTGATTCCCTGAAATTGCAGCTAGAATATGTTCAACTGTATGTATTTCAATATTATTTTTTTTTAAAGATGTACTTCGATTAGTAGTAAATAAGTTATCTACAATTGCCTCAATTTCAAGATTTTTATTTTGATCAACTCTAATGAATTTTATACCATAATTTTCTTTTGCCGGTTTTAGTTTCATGTTAGTATATACACCTGTATGAATTCCAACACCTGAAAAATTAATTGTATTTTTTATTGTGTTTTGAAATTTACTCATTAAATTGTTTAAGTATTAAATTTAAAGTTTTATACATTTCTGGTAGTTTCTTAAAAATTATATATGACCTTTGAAATTCTTTAATATTAAATGCCATAGGACCTTGCACAATTGAACCTTTTTTATTAATGTCTGATGCAATTCCACTTTGACCAGCAATTTTAACATCATCTGCAATTTTAATGTGACCAGAAATAGCAGTTTGTCCACCAATCATACATCTTTTTCCAATTTTTGTTGATCCTGCTATGGCTGCTTGTGCTGCAATAACAGTATCACTTCCAATTTCAGCGTTGTGTGCAATTTGAATTAAATTATCAAGTTTAACACCCTTTCCTATTTTCGTTGAACCCATTGTTGCTCTATCAATTGTTGTATTTGCTCCAATCTCTACATTATCTTCTATATTGACATTTCCAATTTGATTGATTTTTTGATAATTGTTTTTACTGTTAGGGGCAAATCCAAAACCATCAGAGCCAATTACTACACCTGAGTGAATAATAGTATTATTTCCTATTATACAATCATGATAAATAACAACATTTGGAAAGAGTATACAGTTGTCACCTATTTCTACATTCTCTCCAATAAAACAATTTTCATGTATTTTTACATTTTTTCCAATTTTAACATTCTTATTTATTGTGGTAAATGAACCTATATATATTTTTTTACCAAGTGTTGTGTTTTCTTTTAAGTCTGTAAATTTTGAAATACCCTCATAATTAAATTTCATTTTATTATATATTTCAAGTAATTTACTAAATGATGAATAAGAATCATTAACTTTTATGAGTGTTGATTGTATTTTTTTATCAATTTTAAAAGATTTATTTACAATAATAACAGATGCTTTTGTTGTGTAAATATGATTTTTATATTTTTCATTAGCTAAAAAACATAGATTACCCTGTTTTCCATGTTCTATTTTAGCGACAGAATTAACTTTTCTGTTAGGATTTCCTTCGATTTGTCCATTTAAAAGAGTTGCTATTTCTTTTGCTGTATAATTCATGCCACAAATTTAAAAAATTTAATTTGTTGATTTTATATCTGTTTAGAATAACATAAAAAGTATTTATTGCTAGTCTTGTTAAGTATTGTAGCATCAAATTGATCTGATACTTTTTCAAAGTCTTTAATTTCTCCATTTTTTAAAAGAATATTAATTTTTGATTTATTATTGTAAAAGTCATTTGTTAATTTATCAGAAAATATAAAGTAACTAGCTTCTTCTTGCGAACAATTATTTTTATTACAAAAAGATTCAATAAGTTTATGTTTTTCTGATTCAGATATTTTTTTGTTAGATATTTTAACTTTAAGTAATTTTCTGTTATTAATTCTATATGATAGATTTGATAACACAAAATCTTTACTTAGTTCCCAATGTTTTAAGCAGGTATATATTTCATAATCATCAAGATTTGAAAAATATTTTATCAAATCTGTGTTTCGATTAAAATCTTTAGTAGTATAGTCCTTTTTTAGAAAAATTTTGAGAGATTCAGAAACATAAATATTTGAATTGTTAAGTATCAAATATTTAACTCTTTTTAAAATTTTGATAAGCATATTCTCTGCCGAAACAACTGTTTTATGTAAATACACTTGCCAATACATAAATCTTCTAGCAATAAGAAATTTTTCTATAGAATAAATTCCTTTTTCTTCTACCACAAGTGAATTATTTGCTATGTTCATCATATTAATTAATCTATCAACTCCTATATTTCCTTCTACAACACCTGAAAAAAAACTATCTCTTTTAAGGTAATCTAATCTATCCATGTCTAATTGAGATGAAACAAGTTGATGAAGAAAGCTTTTTTTGTATTTATTATTAAAAATATTTATTGCTGTCTGTAATTCACCATTAAAGTCTTCATTTATCGCTTTCATAAAACATAAAGAAAGATTCTCATGAGAGACGTTTGTTACTATTGAATTTTCCAAAGCATGAGAAAATGGACCATGACCAATGTCATGTAATAAAATTGCAACTTTTAATGATCTAGATTCAATCTTGGATATTATTTGTCCTTTATTTTTTAATTGATGTATAACTTTTTTCATTAAATGCATACACCCTAGTGCGTGATTAAATCTACTGTGGGTAGCCCCTGGATACACAAGATATGATAAGCCTAATTGACTAATTTTTCTAAGTCTTTGAAAATAAGGGTGGTCAATTAGTTTTAGTATTAGACTATCATCTAACGAAATAAATCCGTATATTGGGTCGTTTATAATTTTATCTTTTGTTTGTATTTTCATAACACAAATAACGTATTTTGTTTTTATTTTTATATAACTAAATTTAATAAATATGATTAATATTCTTTGGGCTGATGACGAAATTGATTTATTAAAACCTCATATATTATATTTGGAGGGAAAAGGATATAGTTTAACCCCTGCCATCAGTGGAAATGACGCTCTAGACTATCTACAAGAAAAATCTTTTGATTTAATATTTTTAGATGAAAACATGCCAGGACTATCTGGTCTTGAAACATTAGCTATAATAAATGAAAATTTTCCAAATATTCCTGTTGTAATGATTACTAAAAGCGAGGAGGAAAGTATTATGGAGGAGGCTATAGGTTCAAAAATTTCAGATTATTTAATTAAACCTGTAAATCCAAATCAAATTTTATTGGCAATTAAAAAAAATATTGATTCAAATAGACTAGTTGAGCAACAAACAACACTCAAATATCAGCAAGATTTTCGTAAAATTAGTATGCAAATATCTTCCATTAAAAACATTGATGAATGGTATAATATTTTTAAGAAGTTGATTTTTTGGGAACTAGAACTAAACTCTACAAATGTTAATAGTGTTGAACAAATTTTAAATATGCAAAAAGCTGATGCTAATTCCCAATTTTTCAAGTTTATTAAGCATAATTATAAAGAATGGATAAATGCTAATAATTCTCCATTAATGTCACATAATATTATTAGAAAAAAGGTTGCTCCTTTGATGTCTTTTAATAAACCAACATATATGATATTAATAGATAATTTAAGATATGATCAGTGGAAAATTATTGAACCTTACTTATTAGATAATTTTACAGTTGAGGAAGACACTATTTATACAAGCATACTTCCAACTTCTACTCAATATTCAAGAAATGCAATTTTTGCTGGACTATTACCATCAGAAATTCAAAAAAAATATCCTAATTTGTGGAAAAATGATGAGGATGAGGGTGGAAAAAATTTATATGAAGAAAGTCTTTTAAAAGAAAATCTAAAAAGAATTGGGAAAGCTGATTTTAAATTCAGTTACAATAAAATCACTAATATTGATGCTGGCAGAAAAATTATTAATAAAATACCAAATCTCCATCATAACTCATTAAATGTCATTGTTTATAATTTTGTTGATATGTTATCTCATGCTAGAACAGACATGAAGGTTATTAAGGAATTAGCTGAAGATGACTCTGCTTATCGTTCATTAACTGCTTCATGGTTTGCTCACTCTCCATTAAATGAAATATTAAATAAAATATCAGAAAAAGATGTTAATGTTATTATTACTACTGATCATGGAACTATTAATGTTAAGAAGCCAATTAAAATCATTGGAGACAGAGATGTAAATACAAATCTTAGGTATAAGCAAGGAAAAAATTTAAATTATAATAAAAGTGATGTTTTTGAAATCATAAATCCTTCCGAGTATTATTTGCCCTCTCAAAATATTAGTAGTAAATATATTTTTGCAAAAGAAGATTTATTTTTTGTTTATCAAAACAATTTTAATCGATATGTTAATTTATATAAAAATACATATCAGCATGGAGGTATTTCAATGGAAGAAATGTTAATTCCTATTGTCACATTAAAATCTAAATAATGCAGTTAATTTGTGAAAATATTGGTGAAATAAATAATATAGCTAGCACAATATTACAATGTTGTCCTAAGAATAAAAAGTTTCTTTTTTTTGGTGATATGGGGGTTGGTAAAACAACATTAATAAAAGAACTATCTTTGCAATTGGGTGTTCTTGATAATGTTAGTAGTCCTACTTATTCAATAATTAATGAGTATAGTACTGAAAATAAAGGAAAGATTTATCATTTTGATTTTTATAGATTACAAAATGAAAACGAAGCATTTGATTTAGGTTGTGAAGAATATTTTTTAAGTAATGCTTATTGTTTTGTTGAGTGGCCCGAAAGGGTTCCTAACTTAATAGATGATAATATGATAAAGATTAATATGAGTTTAAAATTAAATAATAGAATTATTGATATTTTGATATAAATTATGGAAAAACAAAAGATTTATGATTCTCTTGGTTTAATGCCACAAGAAGAAACATTAGAAATAAAGCCAAATTTTAAAAAACTACAAATAGGAATTCCTAAAGAGTCTTCTTTGCAAGAGAATAGAGTAAGCCTAACTCCAGATGCAATTGGACTATTAGTTAAAAATGGACATAGTGTTTTAATTGAATCTGGTGCTGGTAATGCTGCAAACTTTACAGATGAAATGTATTCTCAAAAAGGAGCGGAGATTTCAACTAGAAACAAAGTCTTTACATGTTCTTATATTTTGAAAATTGAACCTCCCACTAACATTGAATTGGATTTAATAAAACAAAATCAAGTTTTAATTTCTGCTATTCAGATGAATATTCAATCTGCAGATTTTTTTAAGAAAATAAATAAGAAGAAAATTTCTGCATTTGGTTTTGAATTTATTAAGGATATACAAGGGAAATTGCCTATTGTAAGAAGTATGAGTGAAATTGCTGGAAATACTTCTTTATTAATTGCAGCCGAGTATCTTTCTAATATAAATAAAGGTAAGGGACTAATGCTTGGTGGAATCTCTGGTATTATTCCAACCAGCGTAGTCGTTATTGGTGCTGGTACTGTTGGTGAGTATGCCTGTAGAACAGCATTAGGTTTGGGTGCGTCAGTGATTGTTTTTGATAATTCTGTTTCTAAACTTAGACGTTTACAAAATAATATTAATCAACGAATTAGTACATCGTCTTTAGCTCCCAAAATTTTGATGAAAGCATTGCAAAGAGCCGATGTTGTTATTTCTGCACTTCAAGTAGGAAGTGGAAGAGTCCCTTGTATTGTTAGTGAAGATATGGTTGTTCAAATGAAACAAGGTGCGGTAGTAATTGACGTAAGCATAGATCAAGGGGGTTGTTTTGAAACTTCTGAAGTTACAAGTCATAATGAACCTGTTTTTATAAAACACAATGTTATTCATTATTGTGTTCCAAACATACCATCTCGAGTTGCTAGAACTGCTTCAATAGCTATTAGTAATATTTTGACTCCAATTTTATTATCAATAGCTGACGAGGGAGGCATTGAAAACTCTTTACGAAAACATGAATTTTTAAGAAATGGAATTTATGCATATAATGGCCTACTAACTAATTCAGTTTTAAGTAAAAACTTCAATATTCCTTTTACAGATTTAAGTTTAATTTTAAGTGATTAGATATAATTATGTTTAGAAGATTATTATTATTTGGATTTGGAGCTTTTTTAAGTTTATTTTTTCTAGCTTATTTAAGTCCAGAAAATAAGTTAAAAAATACTTTTTATGCTTATTTGAATTATTTTGACTCTGACAAAAGAATAATTGGACAGTTATTATTATCTAAAGAATTTAATTATTTGGCTTCTAACGAAGATGATATTAACTTATTTTTAAAAGATTCTTGGGTAAATCATAATTTATCAGATAAAAAGTCTTACCCTCAAAAATTTGTTTTAGAAAATATAATGCCCGAAAGATTGGAAGCAAGTATATATTATTGTCTTGATTCTTTAACTGCAAATAAAGTTTCTTTAATCATTCAGCAAGTTGAAGATTCTAGTATGTTAAATATCAACTCTTTTCATAAGAACATGTTAGATAGCTTAACTAAAGATAGTTTAGAAATTCAGTATAATAAATTTATTAAAGGAGATAATAAATATATTGATAATATTGTCTGGAAGGAAGGGGCTTTTGAAACAATAAAACTGATTAATGGAGGATATGTACTGATCCAAGTTCACAATTTTTTTAAAGAACAAAGCTGGAGAGTTCATTGTCTTTTTTATGATAAAGAAAT
>CEWG01000123.1_pt1 | contig 16016 bp, 12 predicted proteins | sample 361411 | NCBI WGS metagenome assembly CEWG01 (sample SAMEA2622173, study PRJEB7988) | marine metagenome | biome: marine biome (ENVO:00000447); feature: surface water layer (ENVO:00002042); material: "saline water (ENVO:00002010), including plankton (ENVO:xxxxxxxx)" | depth 5 m | reverse complement strand
AGAAGACAGAGAAAGTAACGCGCAAGAATCAAAGTTCATCGATCAGTTTGACGAGGTGGTCTTGGGGCTTTTTGCCTTTGCCGAGAGAGGACTGCTACTGCTCATTGGCGCACTAGCAATCGTAGCCGTTGGGTTCGAATTGTCCGATTTACTGATCAACCGAGATATTAACCTCGCTGACCTGCTGCTGCTTTTCATCTACCTCGAGGTGCTTGGCATGGCCTATGCCTATTACTCGACCCATAGTGTGCCCGTTACATTGCCCGTGCTAATCGCTATTACTGGGATCACACGACTGATTCTGCTCAGCAAAGACTCAGAGCCTAATGAGTTGATGTACGAGGCCGGTGCCGTTTTGTTGCTGGCAATTGCCTACGGCGCATTGTCCTGGGCATCTAGCTTCTTTAAGCGCAAATAAAGCCGACATACCGACTTCTCGTTAGCTTTGATACTCGTCTATCATGGCGCATGCACCCTCGTCAGAGTCATTCTAGAGTCTTGTCGCTCAACTTTTTGTTGCGAGTCCTAACTCTCCTAGCCGTGTCATTACCGGTGAAGGCTGTTTCGGAGCCAGTCAGCTTCGGCGACCTATTACAGCTCCCGTTCGAAAATGTTGCGCAGAGACAGGCCTATGGGAGCTCACCACAGAATACGGTTATCAATGTCCGAGGATCCGACTCATCACGCGGCGTTATTACCTTAATCCACGGCGGCTGTTGGTCTAACGCCTACGATCGGAATCATACTTTGCCCATCGCCGAGGCGCTCTCAAACGCGGGCTACGACGTTTGGGTACCTGAATATCGACGAGTGGGTGATGCAGGCGGTGGCTGGCCTGGTAGCCTTGAGGACATCATCGCCGCGGTCGAATTCGTGATCGAAAAAACAGGACAACATCCGATCCTAGTCGGCCACTCTGCCGGTGGACACCTGTCCTTACGCGCTGCACAGACGGGTTTGGCGATTGGCGCTGTAGTGGGCTTAGCCCCCATCACTGACCTTGTAGCTTACGGAGCAGAATCAGGGGGTTGTCAGTCGATGGTGGCCCCTTTTATGGGTGATGACCGATATTTCCCAAATGATTCCTATCGAGATGCTTCAGTGACTCTTAGCGCTATCAATGTTCCAGTGGCTATCGTCATCGGCAAAGAAGACCCTATTGTCGGAGCGACCCAGTTAGCCGTTTTCAATGCTGAGCAGGTCACCACAGTCGAGGATGCGGGGCATTTTGATGTCATACACCCCGAAACTGAGGCGTTTAAAGCTGTTTTGACCGCCCTCAAAGCAATCAAAAAAGAAGGTCGCTGAGCTCATGAGTGCGGTCGATTTCGATGAATTACGGTCGCGCTTCCGTCTACCAGACGGCAAGGTGTATTTGGACGGCAATTCCCTTGGAGCATTGCCAACCCACACCGCGGAGCGGCTGTACGAGGTAATCTCAACGGAGTGGGCAGTCGACCTTGTCAGTGGATGGAATACCAAACAGTGGATAGATTTGCCTCTCAGTGTCGGTGATCAAATTGCTCCCATTATTGGCGCCACGATGGGTAACGTCGTTTGTTGTGATAGTTTATCTATCAACTTATTCAAGGCACTAACCGCCTGTCTAGAGGTGAACAAAGGCCGAAGCCTGATCACCTTGGAAGACGGTCAATTCCCCAGTGATAGCTATATCGCTGACGGCCTATCGCAACTCCTCGGCTCAGATCGATGCCGTACACAAGCTATCGATGTAACAGCGCTGACGCCTGGCATCCTCTCAGAGTCTGCCGTGCTACTGCTGTCTCACGTTGACTACAAGTCGGGCAGTCTCAGAGATATGCACACCATCACAAGTATGGCGCAGTCCGTTGGGTGCTTGGTGATTTGGGATTTAGCCCACAGCGCGGGGGCCATTGATATAGACCTGGAAGCAAGTCACGTCGATTTTGCCGTTGGCTGTACCTACAAATTCCTCAACGGAGGACCAGGAGCGCCGGGCTTCCTGTATGTCGCCAAGCGTCATCAGGAAGTACAGAACGCTCTCCCAGGCTGGATGGGTCACGCGCGTCTGTTCGATTTTGAAGCCAAGTACGAAGCCGCGCCTGGTATCAAACGATTCCTGACGGGTACCCAAAGCGTTCTTGCGCTCAGTGCAGTCAGTGCCTCTCTGTCGGTATTTGAGGGACTCGCGATGCAAGATGTTAGAGCGCAAAGCCTTGCACTAACAAGACATTTCATTACCCTTTGGAAGCAGAGCTCAGTGCTTCAGTCACATACGACGATCGTTACACCCATTGATGAAGCACAGCGAGGTTCTCAGGTCAGTCTTGCGCTTGAGGATGCGTTTCCCGTGAGCCAGGCACTGATTGCCGACGGCGTCATAGTCGACTTCAGAGAACCCAATATACTGCGATTCGGATTTTCGCCGCTTTACAATACCCTCAGCGATGCCGAGCAAGCGATCGCGTCGTTCGAATCTGTACTTGCCAGCGAGCGCTACCGCCTACCTCAGTTTCAGATTCGATCGACGGTCACGTGACTACGAATGAGCCACCACTGAGGCTGCTGAGATCAAGCGTGCGGGATATGCGCGACTTCCCCATTCCAGGTATCTTATTCAAAGACATCACTCCACTTTTCTCAGATAATCTCGGACTAGATGCCGCGCTAAATGGCCCGGAGGGCCTCTCTGATGTGACCTTAAGATCGGTGATCAACTCATAGCTGATGGCTCAAAAATATCTACCCCAAAGTCGTTACTTGAGAGGCCAAAAAACAGTATTCGCCGTAAAAGCTTTGAGATAGCGTTGGCCCGCTAAATGGGGAGCGAAAAATGCACGGGTTCGCTTTAAACGACATATTTAAAATTGGTATTGGTCCCTCATCGAGTCACACGATGGGACCGATGCACGCAGCGCAGCATTTCATGTCCAACTTAGGACATGATTTGGGAAGTAGACCGTTGAAAGTTTCGGTCACACTTCATGGATCGCTTGCTGCCACCGGCGATGGCCATGGTACGCCGGGTGCCGTTGCCGCAGGACTCGCAGGTCATAGCTACGAAACCGTCACGCTTCCCGATATTGAATCGATATGGGATGCGGCGACAGCAACCGGCGTGATGCGTTCACTCTCGGGTAACGATATCCAGTTTAACCCTTCCAGTGACTTGCTGCGGGATATGGAACCACTGGCATCGCATCCCAATGGCATGACCTTCCGAGCATGGATTGGTGATTCCCTAATCGATGAGAAGCAATATTTCTCTGTGGGCGGCGGCATGGTTGAAGATCACAGGGGTCAGACGCTTGCTACGTCCCTGCCATCCGTGGGTGATGCTCCCTACCCTTACAGGAGCATGGAAGAGCTCGTGAAATGGTGCGATCAGGAAAAACTATCCATTGCTCAGTTGCAGGCTCGCAATGAGCAATTTTGTTTAAAGCGTGAAGAATATGACCCTATCGCTGCCAAGCTCTGGACCGTTATGTCCGACTGTATAGACCGAGGTCTATCCACAGAGGGGCAGCTGCCCGGAGGTCTCAATGTGAAGCGGAGAGCAAGCACCTTGTGGAACCGCCTACTGAATAATTCTCACGGTGACAAAGCACCAGCAAATGCTGCTCAGCGTGCGATGGTGTATGCAATGGCGGTCAATGAGGAAAATGCAGCTGGCGGGCGTCTTGTCACTGCTCCAACAAACGGCGCAGCAGGGATTGTGCCAGCAGTGCTTCGTGCGCATCTCGATGACTATAAATTAAACGATGCGGGTGTTAACCGCCACGTGAGCACCTTTTTACGTACCGCGACCACGATTGGTAGTTTATTCAAGATGAATGCCTCTATTTCAGGTGCTGAAGTTGGCTGTCAGGGTGAAGTGGGCGCGGCGGCCTCCATGGCTGCGGCAGGACTTACTGCTGCGATGGGCGGCAGCCCGCGACAGATTGAGAATGCAGCGGAAATCGCCGTTGAACACTGCCTGGGGCTTACCTGTGATCCTATTGGCGGCCTGGTACAGGTTCCCTGCATCGAACGTAATGGTATGGGCGCGGTTAAAGCTATCGCCGCGTCTGATCTCGCACTCGCAGGGGATGGTCAGTTCATGATCTCACTCGACCAAGTGATCGATACAGTGCGGGAAACCGGGAAGGATATGGACAGCCGCTACAAGGAAACTGCCCGTGGTGGACTGGCAATTCATGGCCTGAAAATCCCCGTCACTACCGTTGAATGCTGATGACCTTTTCTGACGGCTAGCCTGAACTGACATCATCTAACCAAGCTCTCATCCGAAGAAAGTCATCGGGTATAGCCGATGAAATCGGCAACGGCTCAGCTGTCAGGGGATGTCGAAAAACCACCTGGCTCGCATGAAGCCACAATCGTCTGGTGCCGAGGCGCTCCGCTATAAACCGATTGTGTGTACCCTTTCCGTAGCGCACGTCACCCAGGATCGGGTGCGATATATGCTTCACATGCCGTCTGAGTTGCCGATAGCGACCCGTAATGGGTTGCAACTGGACATGGGAATATCGCGCCTCAGGATATCGGTCTACCGGCTCCGGCACGGTCCATGAAGTCACTGTTCTGAGCTCTGTACTGGCCTCTCTTTTGGTCCCGTTCTTAATCTTTCGGCCTTTGCTATCGACTTCATCCCGCAGCGCGTGATCAATATGCAATCTCTGGGGCGTGTGACCACGCACAAATGCCTCATACGTCTTCGTGACTTCACCGTGTTCAAATGCCTGCGACAGTGTTCTTGCAACGTCGCGATTGAAAGCAAAGATAACCAATCCTGACGTCGCTTTATCCAAGCGATGCACAGGGAATAAAGACTGATTCAATTGGTTTCGGAGTGTCTGCAGGAGAAACGTTGTCTCCTGGGCGTCGATGTCACTTCGATGCACCAACATGCCACAGGGCTTATCGACGACAACGAGTGCATCATCCTGAAAGCAAACAGTGAGTGGCATTTGAGCGTCGGTCACAATGTGGTCTCGCTATGCGAGTGATCGGTTTATGGTTCATGGGGTTCAGCTGGCTGCACAAGTATATCCCTGTCTAGTCATTCGAGACTGTTTTTTTGATGTATTCCCAGTGCCCATCCCTTTAATATGTGCGCGTAAAAATGCGATCTGAGGCCCAGCGTCCAGCGGTGCAACAATAATAGCCAATAAGGCAACAAGGACAGTCAAATGAGTGAGCAACATCAGCTGTACATCAACGGCGAGTGGATCGAAACCGACGCCTCCGTAGCCAACACGAGCCCATCCGATACTACTGACGTCATTGGTCACTACGCTCAGGCTTCCGTACCTCAGGTTGAGGCGGCGATTACTGCTGCCAATGCAGCCGTACTGGAGTGGGGAAGCTCTGCTCTGGAGACCCGTTATAGCGTGCTGATGGACATTGGAAACGAACTGATCGCGCGCAGTGGTGAGCTGGGTGAGTTACTTGCTCGAGAGGAAGGTAAGACCCGTGCTGAAGGCGTTGGTGAGGTCTATCGTTCGGGCCAGTTCTTCCACTATTTCGCAGCGGAGGTTCATCGCCAGATCGATGATCGCGCTGAGTCCGTGCGACCCGGTATCGAGATCGACACCCGCCGGGAGCCCGTGGGGGTCGTGGCCATCATCAGCCCCTGGAATTTCCCCATGGCGACGGCGGTCTGGAAGATCGCCCCTGCTCTAGCCTTTGGGAATGCTGTCATTTTCAAGCCTGCGAATCTGGTACCTGCCAGTGCTTGGGCCCTCACTGAGATTATTTCGCGTCAGACAGCCTTGCCTGCCGGCGCTTTTAACCTCGTAATGGGGTCAGGCGGTGCAGTCGGTGACGCCATTATCAACAGTCATGATATTCATGCGGTCTCCTTTACTGGCTCGCTGCCAGTAGGTCGTGAAGTCGCCAAGGCCACCGCGGCAAACCTCGTTAAGTGTCAGCTGGAAATGGGCTCAAAAAATGCGCTCATAGTCGCAGCGGATGCAGACCTTGATGTGGCTGTGAATGCAGCCTTCGTGGGCGCTTACAGCGGTACAGGTCAAAAATGCACAGCCTCCTCGAGACTCATTGTCGACGCCAGCGTCCACGATGAATTCGTCTCAAAGCTCATTGCAAAGCTCGAATCAACGACCGTGGGCCACGCGCTCGGTGAAGGGGTCGATGTCGGTCCTGTCGCATCCGAAGTGCAGCTCAATGAGAACCTCGAATGGGTTGAGAGAGGCAAGAGTGAAGGCGCCTCTCTAGTGTTTGGCGGAAACCGTATTGACGCGCCAACGCACGGGTACTACATGGAGCCAACGCTCTTCATCAACACCACCAACGAAATGAGCATTAATCGTGAAGAGCTGTTTGCGCCAATTGCCTGCGTGATCAAGGCCGATAACTACGAGAATGCGCTTTCCATTCTCAATGACACCGAATTTGGCCTCACCGCTGGCATCATCACTCAGAGCCTTAAAACCGCCTCAGACTTCAAGCAACGTGCGGCTGCAGGCTGTGTCATGGTGAACCTTCCTACCGCAGGTACGGACTATCACGTGCCCTTCGGAGGACGCAAAAACTCAAGCTTCGGTCCCCGTGAGCAAGGGCAGTATGCGAGAGAGTTCTATACCACCGTCAAAACAAGTTACGTTCAGGCCTAATCTCGGAGTCAAGCCGTGAATCAAGAATGGACAGTCATCGATGGATTGCAATATTCGGCGTGGTCTCGCGAGATCTTCGAGCAAATGCGCGAAGGAGGCCTGAACTGCGTTCACGTCACCATTGCCTATCACGAGAATACCCGAGAAACGTTAACGCGAGTGGGCGAGTGGAACCAGCGATTTGAGTCCATGCCGGATCTCATCCGCCCCGTTCACAACCCTAGCGATATCGCGCTGGCCAAGGCAGAAGGTCGGATTGGCATCATCTTCGGCGCGCAGAACTGCTCACCGATCGACGATGAAATTCGATTGGTCGAAATTATGCGACGGCTGGGGCTCATGATTATGCAGCTCACCTATAACAACCAGAGCCTATTGGCATGCGGGTGTTATGAGGATGAAGACACCGGACTCACACGCTTTGGTAAGCAAGTCATCAAGGAAATGAATCGAGTCGGCATGGTGATTGACATGTCTCACAGCGCTGAGCGATCAACCCTCGAAGCCATTGATTACTCCGAACGGCCGGTGATTGTCTCACATGCCAACCCCAGTCACTTCCACCCTGCGCTTCGCAATAAATCGAATAAAGTCATCGATGCAGTCGCTGCCAACGAGGGTATTCTCGGATTCTCGCTCTACCCTTTCCACCTGAAAAATGGTCCCCAATGCACGCTAGAGGACTTTTGCGACATGGTCGTCTGGACTGCAGAGAGAATGGGTATAGACCGCATTGGACTGGGCTCAGACCTCTGTCAAAGCCAACCTCAAAGTGTCCTGGAGTGGATGCGCAATGGCCGATGGTCAAAAACTATGGATTATGGTGAGGGCTCCTCAGCCAACGCAGGCTGGCCCGAGAGTCTCAGCTGGTTTGCTGATAACCGAGATTTTCCCGGCATTGCAGCTGCCCTCTCCCAGCGTGGGTTTTCCGACACCGAATTGGGTAAGATCATGGGCGGAAATTGGGTTGACTTGCTGCAACGAGCCGCCGTACCGGCGGACACCAGCACACTCTCTTGAGCTCAGATAATGACGGTTGCACAGGCAAACAGTTCAACTATTACCGGCAGGGCACCATCGATCGTAATGGACCTTGAGCGCCTCGGCTCGCTACCGCCCAGTCGATTGAGCTTTGCGCGTACCTTACTGCGTCACATGCGCGAGCATCAGTGGACGATCGAGCGGACAGATTTCGCCCTCGACGCGCTTGGTCATGGAGAGACCATCTACCGGATTGTCACGCCTTCAAGTCAGTACCATGTCGTCATTTTTGCGCGGGCACTGGACGATGAACTGCGCTCAGATCGAGTCATTGCGGAGGCCTGGGATATTACCTTCTGTCTAGTAGAAGGCGAAGTCACCGATGATCTTCGAAGCTCAATGGCGCTCAATGTGCCGCTGCAGGAAGCCGGGCGTCAGCATCCACAACTTTTAGTTATCTCTCGTGCCAACAAAAGCGTCAGAAACTTCGATCACTTCATTGAGGCGCTCTCATCCGGACAGCAGCCTAACGTGGATTTCCTCAAACGTGCTGGCTATATCTACCGGACCACCGCCGTTTACGGTAACGGCAAGTTTGGTATCGCGGACTACGGGCGCATCAGATCAAATCCGGACTTCGGCCGCCCCTTTTCTGCCCAGATGGCGGCAGTTTATGTGCTCCGACAATTCTCCATTGATCAGGCCGAGCACATTGCCCGGCAGCGGTCACCTGGCACGGCGGTTACCCTCAACAAGTCGATAAAACGGTACCTGGGCATTGGTAACTCCACCGGTCTGGGTATGGCGCCGTTCTTGATTCTCCATCCTCAGCTAATCGATCGTTGGCTTCAGCAGCGCGAGCAAGCCCTGGCTTATGCTCTTGCAGAGGTGCCTAGTGAGGCGTCTGTTGGTCAGTTAATCCATGCTGTTGAGCAGGCGCGACGCTACTTTGAGGAAACGTGGATCGAAGACGACGCTCAGGCACAGAGGAATTGCATTGTGGTAGAGGAACTTGGGGAGTGTTTGGCATGGCTCAAAGAGGTAGGTACTGATCTAACCGACTGGTCTGAGTTAACTGAACGCATGAGCGCTCAGGGGTCACTGGAAACACAAGAGTTAATCAATGGGCTACTCATCGATCTCTACCCCAGCTCCACTCGAGGGCTTGAAGATGGAATGGCGGTTGAAGAGCAGATGATATTGTCTCCGGATATGGCAACCTCAGAGCTGATTACTTTGCTTGAGACCCAGTATGACTGGGCCATAGACGGAAGTTATGAGGCTCCTAAGGACAGATTCTGGTTCTGGTACAAGTCGGCCGAAAAGGAGGAACCTCGGCTAGGAAGGCGCGGCGTCGATTCGGGTGCAGAAAAGGAACTTCCACTGGCAATCGCACCCTCGCTGAAGCAACTCCATGTAGAACTGACAGTGTTTACTGAAAATAACTCAGGCGCTTCCGTTATCGATTTTTTGTTAGCCAAGCCTGAGCAGCTTGAGACGGTCCGACGCGCGCAGACGATGGCATCAACGCACTATGGCGAGATCCGCGGCAATTTATGGGCTGAGTCGATGAAGCCGATGCATCTGTTGCGAGCGAAGCTCTCCTTCCTCGGTGCCAATCGGTTCGATCCGAAGGGCGACTTGTGGGTTCGCGTCACGTTCTTCCAAGGGTCACCTCTTATCGAAGATTTAATGCAGGACGCCGATTCTTCAGCCTGGTCCGATCATTGGAGCTTCGCTCTCGCGCCACCGGCAGAGCGTCGTGAAAGTCTCAGCTAACGAGCTGCATTCGAAACTCGAGAAGGCACTGTTGGGGCTGGGTTTGACCCAGGCTGCGGCAAAGGATGCCAGTGACATGGTGTGCTGGCTCACGCTGTACGGTTTTGACGGCATAGCGACGTTGAAGACATCACTCGACCTACTTGAGCATTGCCTAACCAACGTCTCGGCCGGAACGTCTCCAATGTCTGCATTGCAGTGGGATGCGGACACACGGACCTTGAGCGTCGACACCCAAGGCGGTTCCGCCCTCCTCTTCGGGAATCTGTGGCTTGAATACAGTAAGTCACTCGCCACGCAGCACGATGAAATCGCCGTGCTTTTCGAGAACTGCCCTGATGTCTTCCTATTGATGGGCTATCTGCCAACGCTTCAGTCCCCCGGACTCGACATCGATGCGCGAGCTCAACAGAGTGCGACATCGCCGATAACGTATTTCAAATTTAGATCAGGGATGAAATTACCGGACGTATGGCAAGCGTCTATGGATTCTGATGTTCGAGAATCCTTAACTGTCTGTCTAACGCGCCCACCCACTCGCATTGCTGAAGGAAGCAGGCGTGAAATTAGCGTAAGAAAAAAGGCGGCAGCCGATACAAAAACTGACGGTCGTACTTCGGAGATGGGCATTACCGGGGCTGAATATCATCAGACTGCTGCCGAATTGAACACTGTTTATGAGCAAAAACTTAAAACCGGCATTGATATCGACTCCGATCTCTGGGACCAACTCAAGCACTATGGATTAGCAACACTCGTCGAGGCTGATGACGCGTCGCGGATGGGTGCAGGACCCTCAGATTAATTACGTTTTACGGCCAAAAGTGCTGCCAACGATAGGCCAAACTCTGCTAGCGTTAAGGTGGATTTGAAACAATAACAAAGCACGTCTTCGACAGCGTGAAAAAGCGGTCTCCAACAAAGACAGGCATCGTCCGACAAGTGGGGCGATGATGAGTAACAAGAGAAATCTTTCATGCCACTGGGTCTTCTAAAATATGGTCTCTCCCAGGACTTTCCGTTTGAGAAAGACCCAGACCTACCCTTACCGACTGACCTCAAGCGTCAGTATGACGTCGTCATCATCGGTGGTGGCGGTCACGGAGTGGCGACAGCCTATTACCTCGCCAAATATCATGGCATTACCAACGTCGCGGTGTTGGAAAAGGGATATCTGGGTGGTGGCAATACGGCGAGAAACACCGCCGTCATTCGCTCTAATTATCTGACCCCCGAAGGGGTGAAGTTCTACAGTGAATCCGTGAAGCTGTACGAAAACCTTTCTAACGAATTTAACTTCAATATCATGTACTCGCGAAGAGGTCAGCTGACACTTGCACATACCGATGCGACAGTCTGCGCCTTTCGCCAGCGCGCTGAGGTCAACAAGCATTTTGGTGGCCGAACCGAGCTAATCGATCCCACAGACATAGCGCAGCTCGTACCCACCTTAAATCTCAATCCTGCCAATCTGCCGGTTCTCGCTGGTCTTTGGCACAAAGACGGTGCAACAGCCCGCCATGATGCAGTTGCATGGGGCTATGCCCGCGGTGCGACGCAACGCGGTGTTGAACTTCACCAGCTGACCGAGGTCACCGATGTGCTGGTCAGTAATGGTCGTGTCACGGGCGTCAAAACGACGCGTGGGGGTATCGACGCAGGAGTGGTCATTCAAGCGGTAGCGGGGCATAGCGCGTTATTGGCGCAAAAAGCAGGCTTTCCACTGCCTATCGTTGCCTACCCGCTTCAAGCGATGGTCACACTTCCCGTAAAGCCGTTTCTCACACCGCTTGTGAGTTCATCGGCACTGCACTGCTACATTCAACAAACCAGCCGCGGCGAAATGGTGATTGGTGGTGGTTCTGACCCCTACCCGCTTTACAACAGCCGAGCATCGCTACCACTCAAGGAAAACCTGATCTCAAGTGCTGTCGAAATGTTCCCGTTCCTAAGTGAAATGCGGTTACTAAGGCAATGGGCAGGGATTACCGACATGACGAGTGACTACAGTCCCATTATGGGCCTGAGTCCGTTAGAGAATTACTACATTGACGCGGGCTGGGGCACCTGGGGTTTTAAGGCGACACCGATCTGCGGCAAAACAATGGCAGAGCTGGTAGCGACGGGTGGCAAGGTACCCGAGCTCATTCAGCCTTTTGAGCTCGCGCGCTTTGATCGCTTCAAGCAGGTCAATGAAATGGGCGCCACGGCGGCAAGTCACTGAGGTAGGGCATGAAGATCATGACATGCCCGCTAAACGGGCCACGAAATATCAGCGAATTTGTCTATGGCGGTCAAGTTAAGGCGATGCCTAATAGCCAAAACGTCTCGGACGCAGATTGGGCTCACTACGTCTTTTACGAGAAAAATGATGTGGGGGTCGTGCTCGAGTGGTGGATGCATAGCCCCAGTAGCTACTGGTTCATTGCAGAACGGCATAACGCGACGGACGAGATCATTCGCACCTACCCGGCAGACGAACTCTTCAAACAGCGCGTCGATTTCGTGCCCGATGAGGGTGCGTCATGAAACGGCTCAAGAACGCGCATTTTGGTCAATGGATTGATCCATCACAAACCGTTCAGTTCACCTTCGAGGGAGAGCTGATCCGTGGCTTGGAGGGCGATACTGTCGCTTCAGCGCTATTAGCCAACGACCAATGGCTCCAGTCGCGGTCGTTTAAATACCACCGCCCGAGGGGACCATTGACACTTTCTGGCCACGACGCCAACACTCTGGTGCAGACGCCCACAACGCCCAATCTTTTGGCCGATCGCTTGCCCGCCGAGGACCATCTTACGGTAACGGCTCAGAACTATACCGGCAGCCTGCACTTTGACCTGTCTCGATTACTCGATTGGTGCGGGCGCTTTCTGCCGGTCGGCTTCTACTACAAAGCCTTTTTCAAACCGCGGGGTATTTGGGCCTGGTGGGAACCTATTGTTAGGAAGGCTGCGGGACTGGGTAGTAGTAACCTCTCGGTTAAAGCCGCCTACAATGACAAAACCTACGCCTTTGCTGATGTTGCCGTCATTGGTGCGGGACCTGCGGGTTTAAATGCGGCTCTCCTGGCCGCAAACGCTGGCGCGCAGGTAACGCTTGTCGAGCAGGAGCCGCATTTGGGTGGCTCGATGAACTATCACGCCTTTGCGGGTGATTGTGAGACCACCAAGTCGGCCCGGGATATCTTAGTAGCGGCCGTAGAGACGCACGAGAATATCGATGTGCTCTCCTCATCCACATGTAACGCCTGGTTTGGTGATCACTACCTGCCGATCATTCAAAAATCACGCTTGATCAAGTTGCGGGCGAAACAGACCATTCTCACAACCGGCTCGAGTGAGCAACACGTGGTGTTTCGCAACAATGATTTACCTGGTGTAGTCATGTGCAGCGCGCTTGATCGCTTGATGCGCCTATACGGTGTCGTCCCGTCAGCGCCTGTTGTTGTGTTAGCGGGCAACGATCTCGCCTACCGAACCGCATTCAGTGGCCAGGATGGTGGTGCAAACGTTGCTGCAATCGTGGACCTCCGCACCACCTGCAATAACACAGCACTTAGTGACGAGGCTAAACGGCGAAATATTGCCCTCTTCCAAGGCTGTGGTATCTACGAGGCTAAAAAAGGACTCTTCAATCATGGACTGTCACAAGTCGACGTGCACAAACTGGCCGAGCGCGGCGAGGTAGCAGAAAAGCTCGTCAGCATCGATTGCGGGCTGCTTGCCATGTCAGCCGGGTTCATGCCGTCCTATCAGTTGGCGTGCCAAGCCGGGGCTGTCCTTAGCTACGATGACAGTAAGTCTCAGTTCAAACTATCCAATCTACCCCAGGGCATGCATCTCGCCGGCAGTGTCAACAGTGTGTTCTCGCTGGATCTGGTAGAAGCCGACGGTAGGAACGCGGCACGACAGGCATTGAGCAATTTGGGGGTCGCTCCTGAAAGCGAGACGGCGTCAGCTGAAGACGTCAACTGTACCGAGCAGGTCAACCATCCTTGGCCCTTCTTGAAGCACCCCAAAGGTCGAGAATTTGTCGATTTCGACGAAGACCTGCAGATCAAAGACATCATTAATGCAACGCGCATGGGTTATCGAGACATCCAGCTTGTGAAGCGCTTCTCCACCGTGGGTATGGGACCGTCCCAGGGCCGTCATTCGGCACTCCCCACGGCACGGTTGGTCGCCAAAATAACCGACCGTACCGTCCAAGAAACGGGCGTCACCACGGCACGACCACCATTGATGCCTGAGCCGCTAGGATTACTGGCGGGAAGACGTTTTCATCCGCTTCGGCGGACGCCGCTGCACCACAGGCACCTCGCGCTGGGGGCTCAAATGATGCCCGCTGGTAGCTGGCAGCGCCCCGCCTACTTCGGCGACCCCAAACAACGTACGGCTTGTGTTCAGGCTGAGGTGACGGCTGTACGACGAGGGGTGGGTATCATTGATGTCAGTACGCTGGGTGGCATTGAACTTCGGGGACCCGATGCACCGGAGTTTATGAACCGGCTTTACACCTTTGGCTTCGTTAAACAGCCGATAGGTAAAACGCGCTACGCCGTACTGACCAATGAGCAAGGGGTTGTCGCCGACGACGGCGTCGCCGCCCGGCTAGGAGAGCACCACTACTACGTTACGGCGACCTCAAGCGGCGTTGATCGGGTATACCGCGACATGCTCCGCTGGAATGCCCAGTGGCGACTCGATCTCGATATTGCCAATGTCACGAGTGCATTCAGCGCGATAAATGTCGCGGGCCCGCTGTCACGGCAAGTTATCGAGAGCGCTGGTTGCAGTGTGGACCTCAGTACCGAGCACTTTCCCTATCTCACCTACCAGGAAGCCTCAGTTGCCGGCATCCCTGCACGCATGATGCGCGTCGGTTTCGTTGGCGAACTCGGTTACGAATTACATGTGCCCTCACCTTTAATGGGTGAACTCTGGGATCGCCTACTTACAAGTGGCGAAGCGCATGGTATTCGCCCCTTTGGTATCGAGGCTCAGCGGCTACTAAGACTCGAAAAAGGTCACATCATCGTTGGGCAGGACACCGACGGCATGACACAGCCCGATGAAGTGTCATTGCGCTGGGCAATTTCGTCGAAAAAACCCTTTTTCGTGGGTTCAAAAAGCGTCGACATCCTCTCCAAGAGTCCGCTAAAGCGGCAGCTCGTAGGTTTTGAACTCGATGCCACAAGCCCTCAACCCAAAGAAGGTCACCTGGTTATCCGCAATGGCGATATAGTCGGTTCGGTGACTTCCTGCGAATACTCGCCAACCTTGAAAAAGATCATTGGCCTTGCCTATGTTCATCCCGAGGATGCAGTGTCTGGCACAACGGTGGTTATCCGGACTGATGATGCAGTGCATGCCCATGCGCAGGTAGTAGAAACACCCTTTTATGACCCTGATAATCTGAGGCAAGCCTTGTGAGCGCGCACCTCGATCCCATCTTCGAATCACCGTTGGGTGGACTCAGTCATGAGGGCAATATTTCAATTCATGACCTCACGAAAAGACATCGCTGGGGCTTGCGGGGTAAAGGCGCCGCAGAGACGCTACGAATCCAGGGTTGGGATATTCCAGAGCAACCTAATCGCTTGGTCGCATCAAAAAACGAGACATTTGTGATGGCACTGAGTCAGCGTGAGTTTTGGGTACTCGACCCCCACAACGACACGGCAGCACTCGCAATGAGCAATGACTTTACTCGGGACGCCTATCCCCTCTTCTGTCAAAGTAGCCACGCGTGGCTTGTACTGAAGGGCTGTCAAACGTCAGCGCTAATGGCAAAAGTCTGTGGCGTTGACCTCAGGCCAGAAGCTTTCAAGGTCGGTGATGTTGCACAAACTCAAATGGCGCTAATCAGCTGCATCATTGTGCGGCACGAGCTAGCAGGTAACGACGTCTTCTCAATTTTTGTCGATCAGTCCTATGGCGAATATGTGCTGGAGGCGCTGCTGGATGCACGACGGGAGTTCCTCTAGTCGTCAGTCGCAGTACTGCTTTATTCGCTAAGCAGTCGCAGAGCGATTAGCTAGAAGATAACTCCGCTATTTGAGTAAGTAATGCCTCGGGCACTTCAACGCCTTGCGCTTCATGAATACGCCTTAATTCAGCGCGCCGCTCGCCGGGTACCCTCACCTCATTATCGCGCGTTAACTCACTGCACATAGACTCAAGGTGCTCGACGAAACCCCCACCGAAGAAGGCGGGTTCCATTGCGATAATCGTCTGACCAACATTAGGTGGTCCACCCTCTGTGGTTGCAAACATGGATGCTTCATAGGAACAATTACTGCCCGTAAGAACGCCCCCCAGCACATCCACCATCAGCCCGAGGCCAAAGCCCTTTGGACCACCTACAGGCAACTGGGCTCCCTTCAAACCTGCGGCCGGATCCGTCGTTGGGTTGCCCTCTGAATCAATTGCATGACCCGGTTCGATTTCCCGACCCTCGGCTGCAGCTTTGACCAAATTGACGCGAGCAGTCGATGCCGTCGCCATATCAACCACAAGTGGCTCATCACCAGCCCTGGGTGCCCCAAAGGCAAACGGATTGGTCCCAAAGAAAGGCACTTTACCGCCATGAGCAGCAACGGCCTTAGAGCTATTCGCAAACATCAATGAGACCAGC
>CEWG01012604.1_pt1 | contig 16024 bp, 20 predicted proteins | sample 361411 | NCBI WGS metagenome assembly CEWG01 (sample SAMEA2622173, study PRJEB7988) | marine metagenome | biome: marine biome (ENVO:00000447); feature: surface water layer (ENVO:00002042); material: "saline water (ENVO:00002010), including plankton (ENVO:xxxxxxxx)" | depth 5 m | reverse complement strand
GTATCACCGTCGTTATCTAAATCCTTATCTTTTCTGTTCTTAAACTTTTTGTTTACTGCAACTGGATTAACTGGGTCAAGATTCTTCTCAACAATCTCGTTCTTCTCGTCGTTAATCGCGTGCTCATGCATGCTGTACTCAAGTAAGTTGAGTGTAGCAACAGGAACGTTCTGTTCTAGACCATGCTCAAACATTACGTCGTAATGTGATACATTGCCTTGCTCATCGAGTGTATGCTGTTCTTTCAAACAATTACCACGACCCCACTCACTATGCTCTACCTTTGTAGCACAGGAATGTTGTACCTTTTTAATGGTTGGTTTGCCTTTACCGCCTTCTGGTTCAGCAAGTTTCATGCCAGGTGCGTCTCCGCCACCTACGCCATCAGCACCCAGACCTTTGATGTCTGTGTTTGCCATCTTAGCAGAATAATCATACCTCCAAGTCTCTTTCATTGACTTGAATTTGGTATTCATCATTGTCTCAGCAGTTATCTGTGCTAGACTTTTTTCCTCGTGGTGATCCATCTTATCTTTTTTAGGGTTTGTTGGAATGGTTTGCTTTACCTTGACAGTACCAGACGGTTTTACGGTCTTCTGACCTGGCGTAAGCGACATTACATACTCTCGATATGCGTCAGTTCCAATCTCAAAGACTTCCTTTATGTCCGTAATCCAACTGCGGAACTTTGTGTTCTCTGCAGTAAGACATAGCACATAGTTAGGACCTCGTCGGTGTATTTTACCAACCTGTCCCTGCTCAGTTAGAATCCACTCACCCTTTTTAAATACCTCGTTCTTATAGAACTTATCACGAGTGATGTTTTGCTCCGCAACTTGCGATTTTTTAGCAAAGTCAGAGAAACTTTTCATTAATATAGATGTACATATCAAATTTATTTATAAACCCATACCTTTTCTAACTTCTGCCATGAGCTTTAACTTGTCATCTATACTCATTGTATCAGGTATTCCCGTCAAAAATTCCGTAGTGCTTGAATTCTTTGCTGCCTCTCTCATTTTAGATGCGGACATACCAGTGGCACCATCCGCGTCTGGGTCTCTCTGTCCTGCATTAGCAATTTCTACTGTATTAAAGGAGTAATCATCCTTTCTATTATAGTCTTTGACAAACTTCATAGCACCTACTCTGTCAGAACCTACGACCATTACAACATCAGTGTATTCTTTCATCATTAGATGCTTCATAACATCTATAGGTGTCTTACAACATGCACCATCATCTATATGTTTCTCCGCAAAAGGAAACATCTTCTTCATTACCTCTACTTTGTACTCATAAGGTAGAGGATTCTTCTTTGCGTCTACTGATTGTGACGCTATAATCAACCAGTCAGCAGAACCCGCTTCTTTCTCTACTGCCCTGATTAATTTCTCATGTCCTATGGTAGGTGGATTGAATCTACCAAACGTAAATACAACTTTCTTCATTGTGGTTTATCTCCTGCGACCCAGTTCTTCTCTACGTTGAAGTTTGCAACTGAGAATGACAGACGGTCAACTAGTTTGACTGCATTGTTTCCATCCTGTATAGCAACATACCCTTCTGGTGCTGTAATTTTGTATCCGTTCTCTGTTCTAAGATATGTACCAAACCTCTCACCTTTTTCTAGTTTGCGGATGAATAATTCCTTAGCAGACTGCAATGCAGAATACAAATTTACTGTGCTTTTAAGTGCTTTTTCATGGTCTTTTATCATATCCAAACCATCATACAATTTAGTAAGTTTCGCTGCCTTTGCTTTTGGTGTCTTTACTTTGTCTGCTGCCTTCTTTACTTCTGTCTCAAAATATTGTTGAAATTCTTTGACAAATACCTTGTCAGATGGTAGTTTTTTACCCTCACGTACGTACTTGTTAAAGAATATCTTTAGTCTAGTTCCTATAACTAACTGGTCTTTTGTTTTTATCTGCTCTGCAACCTCATCTAAGAATTTAGAAGCATTTCCTAGAGATGTTTGACTGGTAGTTTTTAGTTTTGATAGACTATTTTTTTCTCTTTCTGTTAGTAATGTATCCGCACCTAGTTGACCTGTCTCCGCACTCAAAACTAGCACGTTTTTACTGTCATTTAACTGTGATACATCATATCCAAATGATGCGTTCATATTTTCTATGCTGTTACCAGTATACTTTGTGTGAAATACTACGCCAAGTTTTGCTTTGGATGCCTTACCATATAATTCATCCTCTTTTGGTATACAATAGGTGATTGTGTTAGGTTGGAAGAGAATACAATCTGTCCCATTAATATTTTTTTCTTTCTTATCATCAGTAAATAGCAAATCACCCTGTGCTATGCCTTTTATACCTAATTCTGGTAGATACTTTAGGCAGTCTTTGAGTTTGCTAACCAAGCCTGGTGAGTTACCATGATTATGATCCACATCTTCGTTTGTAAAATTGATTTTGGCATTGACATTGAAGACCGATTTAGTCCCTACGAAAAACTTATCAGTGCCAGGATATAATCCACAAAATACAGCAGGGGCACCGTCCCACTTTGTAGTGATTTTAAAGTTATTTTTCTGTACACCTGTGAATACTCTCGCTAACTCATCTAAAAACATAAATGCATCCTTAGCACCTTGCTCACCATCTAACAAGATACTGTCTTCTAGGTGTTCTAGGTGAGTATTCTTCGACATTAGTATATCTTTGCGAAAGGACCGTATCTATCAAGACGACCTCTACCAACTTTCATTGCGAGGAAAATCATATCAGAACAGAACTCGTTACGTTCATTCCTTGGGATACCTACTAACACCTTATGTAACCAAGTTATCTGTTGTAGTTTAGCATTAGCTACAAATGGTTTTGTACCATAGACAAAAAGTATATTATCAATTGCTTCTTGCTCATCTCTTACACCTACATCTACACCTTCTCGTATCAAATCTTTTATCATTACTTTATATGCAGTTTGTTCTACCATAAATTCTGATGCAGTTTTTGGATATGCTGATGATGCTTTATCAAATGTCAATTTATGGTCTTGCATTGCTCTAACGACTAGTTCTACTGTTGCTTTACCTAGTCTAGCAGCGTTAGAACCCTTAGCAGTTGGTTCATATTTTAAACCACTAAATTTTGTAGAGTCATTTGCCTTTATCTGAAAGTCATATGTTGCTCCAGAATTAGATTGTATGACAAATCTAGAGTCTTGTGTTGCTAATGTTACTGTACCATTTTTATCATTCTTTCTACCCATAGAACATTTTGCATAGGTGAATGAAAACTCCAACGCTGCCATTTCTTTAAAGAATTTCATGGTGTGATTGTTGAATGTTATACGTGCATCTTGAGAACCTCTTGCTATCTTTTTAAGGGAGATGCCAAACACTTGTTTAGTATTGAATAGTACCCTCATTATAGCATTTAATTCAGTCAATCGTGAGGCTGGTGAATTACCTGTACCTCTTTCTAACACTTTTTTTATCAAATCTCTTGCTTTTTTCTCGTCTTGTATCAACCATATGTCAGCGGGATCCCAATTATCTTTTTGAGATATACCAAGGTCTTTAACAACATCACTAATGTATTCCATAAACCCACCATCACGATTAAATGTGGTAAAGTTTGGTCTACCTATCTTCTGTATTAATGCCTTCTGTTGTTTATAAAAACTCTCTAACCATTCCTCGTCAACATTTCTTAATTGATTGTTTGAACCTACCCTCCATATCTCAGTCAAATCATCCATCAAATCTTTATCAGCAGTCATTCTCTCTAGACTGTTGTAAGTTTTATTTTTTTCTATCGCATACTCAAATACTTTTGCGGAACCTCGTTCCTGTATCTTAGTCATGGTTGTTTCAGATACAGTACCACCAGTTGCTGATGCTACTTTACCTGTTGTCAGGAATTGTACCTTCTGTCTACCAATTTGGTACGTTGCTCCTGCCTTACCAGACCCACTTCTTTTTGTAATAGTTCCTTGATACCCCTGCAATAGTTTGTCTATCACACTGGCGTTTGCTTTAATTAAATATTCTGTTCTTGCACCCCATGATTTAAACTTATTGTCATAAAACCATGCAACATCCTTACCACCACCAGCATCTAGAGCACTTTCAAGTTCAGTTTTCTCTGATGGATTAGGGTTTCCAATGTCTAATAATTGGTCTTTGGTTTTTGATACTAGTCCCATGGTACTATTTAGAATTGTTTCCAGTATTGTGAAGGTAGTAGACCAGACTCACTATCTGTACGGTCTTTTAGTGTCAGTATGATGTCACCAACCAGAGAAATTCTTTGATGTTGTCTATCCTCAGCAGAAGTATAATGTTCAATACTACTAGGAAACATAATAAGATGCTCTGTAGTCGGATTGATGACGTATCCGTCACCATTGTTGAACCTATTCTCTGTAATAAATCTAAAGGCATCTCCGAACCATTCGTTAGGGTTTTTATGATGTAAAACTAGTGGGTCACCTGGTGTTTGTATGTAGTAAATCCATGATATGTGTGAGCAACTATGATAATGCATAGGTAGTGTCTGCTGTGGGTCACATATAGTAAACCATGTCTTGACAAAATTTACCTTGAATGCAGATTTATCTATCTTAAAATAATCTAGGTACTCATAAACAGAATTAGTTACCTGTTTGAAGAAAGGTCTAAGTCTTTTGTCGTGATGTATAAGGACTTTACCATGATGTTCACCTACTATTTTACCTGTAGAATTGTCAAATTTTCCATCCTCAAAACTCTTGTAGAGTGAGGACAGAAAACCAGATAATTTCTTTTCATATACTATCAGGGGAAATGCCTGATGAAAATTAGAGGTCGTCTGCTGCACGATTTTCGGAGTCATGAATATCAAAATGACCGCCAGGATATCTCTTCTCTAATTTCTTGATGTTACCCTCGATTACCTCGTCAAAAGATATGTCCAGAGCCATACAAGCTTGTGCCACATACCACATAACATCACCCAACTCAATAATGAGATGCTTTCTATTATCATCGTTCCATGGCTTCCCTTGGAAGACCATCTTTTTAACAATCTCCAGAAATTCACCAGACTCAGCAGCAAGGCCAACGCCAGCAGTGGTAAGGCGTTCAATATTGGCACCCTTTCTGTCAAGTTCAACCAGACGATCAGCAAGATAGACAAAATCTTTACTGGAATCGGATGTGACACCATCCACGAATACAGTGTACTTATCAAAATCTATTGTCATGAAATTAAATTTTTAGTTTAGCAAATTTTTGAGAGAGGTCTTCTTTGACTGAGACGATGTTAACATCTTGATTAGAGTCAGTTAGATTACTCTGTGCTTCTTGTTCAACATCATACAGTCTCATCTTCGCTCTGTCAATACCCACTACAAATCTCTTGTTAATTGTAGGGTCATTGTATCTATTCTTCAACTGTTTGACCATTATTTGATTTATTTCTTCGAGTTCCTCAGTAGAAATAAGAGCAAACATAAGGTCGGCAGTAGCGGGAAGACCGAATGACTCAGAGGTATCTGTAAGATCAACGTCACTACTACCATACCCACTACGAGTGGTTTGTGTTGCTGATACAATAGGGACATTTGATTCAACTGCGAGACCACGTAGTTCCTCAGCAATTGCTTTGATGTATGAGTATGAGTTGACATTACCTAGTTTGGAATATCTGCTAGATGCACAGATATTTAGATAATCTATGAATATTATATCAGGACTGAATGATTTTTTCAAGGCAAGGTCATTCAGTAATGCTCTGAAGTGTGACACACTTGCAGATGCTGTAGGATATTCCTTGATAACAAGTTTACCCTGTGTCTTCTTTGCTATGTTTGTTACCTTGTTCTCAAACATAAGTTTAGGTAACTCAGTTATGTTTTGTATATCACAGTTTAATAGGTTAGAGTCTATCCTCTCAGCAATTTTTTCCTCTGCCATTTCCAAAGTAATATACAGGACGTTTTTACCCTGTAGCAAAGTACTACTGGCACAATGACACATGAATAAAGACTTACCAACCCCAGTGCCAGCAAGAGCGACATTAAGAGTTTTGTTAGGGAGACCACCTTTTGTAATTCTGTTGAAGAATTCCAAATCAAATGGAATCTTCTCTTCTTTTTGATGGTAGAACTCATAGCGTTCTTCATAGTCTTCTAGGTAATCGTGACCAATGTGGTTGTCGAATGTTACTGCAAGTGCTTCAGATAGTATAGTGGGGATTGCACCCGTTGCTCTCTTCTCATCATTGCCTTCTGCAATTTTAATTGATGACATGAGTGCAAGATATAATGCACGTTCTTGACACCACTTTTCTGTAGTGTCTAGTATCCAGTCGAAGTCAGATACCTCAGAGTCAATCTCTGATATTGCTTTTACAATTTGTTTATGTTGGTCATCAGAGATACCAGTCAGTTGACCTATCTCTATGACCAGTGCTTCCTTTGTAGGTAGGGCACTGTAATCCGTAAAGTATTTACACGTAACATCAAATATCTTTCTCGGAGTAATCTCTGAGAAATATTCTGACTTTATAAATGGTAGAGCTTTACGAACATACTCCTCATTTAAGAGTAAGTTCTTAATTACTAGATTCTCTACTTCGTTCATCTTGTCTGTGTAATGATACTGTTAATGTAATAGTCATTCTCTTCTTTGTTACGGAAGGAGTGCTATGTTCAATGTAAGATGGATGTATTATAACATCACCTTGGTTTACATACAACCCTGCAGCAGATAGATAATCCTCTGTCTCAGTATTGAATGCTTCAATCAGTGTTTTAGCAGGATGATAGAAAACATCTGATGAATCTGGTGACTCACTAACGTAGTGAGTAGCAGTATAGTGACTAGGTAATGTATGGTTTCTGACCATACTCTCACCTTTTTCTAATACGTTGATTGCAGCACTAGTTATAACAGCAATATGTGTCTGTGATACATTGAGGTCATTTATAAAACCTTCTAGCATATCAGAATATAGTGGTGTCATCCATGCGGGCAACGATTGTACCTGTTCTAGGTACGGAGAAGGCATTGTAAATTTGTTTGCATTATATGCTTCTTGTACAAAAGACAAAAACCTATCGTTATCATCGAGATGATATTTACGAATAGGTACTGCGAATAAATCGTCTCTCATTTATACTCCATAACCATGTTGAACGATATTGATATCCTATCATAGTCAGATTCATTGAATAAAACTGCGTGATTTAGATAGGACGGAAACAATAACATAGAACCTTCTGTAGGTCTAAAATTATATGCTGTGTACTGGTAGTTTCTTGCTTGTACCTCATCAGTATACATGCTCATCTTATGATGTGTAAACCCATGTGGATTTTTAAAGACTAACTTACCAGAGTTTTCTGGTGCCTGTACCCATATGACTGCTGCAAGGTCACAGTCTGGGTGGTTGTGCTCCATATTAAATGCACCCTTGCCATTGACATTAATCCAGAGTGACTTTAACTTAAGTATAACACGTTCTTTAAAAAAGTGACACTTTGATAATGCAGCACCTACAGTCTCTACTACAGGATTGTCTGTTAGATGATAGAATCCTTCAGACTGCCAACCACTTACATTAGAATTTGCTGCACCTCTAGGATACTTTGTTCTCTCAGAGTATGCGTAGTCAACTAATTGTTCTTTATTGAAATTCTCTATCTGGTGGTGAAATACTAGTGATGAAAATAGACTATATTCCATACTTGTATTCTTGACTTGCTGCCCAGTCAAGTTTTTCCATTACTTCTTCTGTAAAATATTTCTCAGGGTTGGCAAGAATAACAGAAGGATAAACGGAAGATTCGCCAACAACAACCCTGTTTCCTTTCCGTGGAAAAACTCCATACTTTTCACCCAGTTCCAATAGTCCGTAGTATCTGTCCAGACCTCTGGCATCAAAAAATAGTCGGGTATCCACACTTGCATTCTCCTTTGTTAGACGCGACTTAGCAGCCTTTGCTTTGATAACATTTCCAATGACATCTTTACCGTCTTTTTCTTTTTTCTTCGATAGATAAATGATTGTAGAAGCAGCGTACTTAAGACCGCTACCGCCCCCCATCTCTTTTGTGGGGATGTATGCACCGACGACATCATAAGTGTGATTTGTAACAAGTAATGGGACATTTGCTTTACCTAATTTTAAGGTAAGGATACGGAAGATTGCCTTGACCACTTGAGCACGAGTCATGTCACGTGTGTCTTTACCTTCTGCAGAATCTGCCAACTCTTTTGAGGTTGAAAGCATTCCTAAAGAGTCTAGCACAAACATCATAGGTTTGCGTTCATCTTTGTGTTGATTCAAATATTTATCTAGAATTTGTATAGATTGTGTTCTGAATTCTTGTACGGTAGTAACAGGAACTAAGACCATACGTGAACCATCTATGCCACGTTCGTCAATCATTTGTTTAGTTACTGCTGCCTCACTCTCAAAGTAAACAACACCCGCATCAGGATTTTCTTTTAGATAATTTTGTACAACACCAAGACAGAAAAATGTCTTACCTGTACCTGATTCTCCTGCTAGTGCAGTAATTTTGTTTGATGGTATGCCACCGTATATACTACCTGATAATAGACCGTTAAAAATATATGAACCTGTGTCTACAAATGATTCAATGTCACCTACGCCACCCTCAGATAAAAGTCCTGCGTATTCGTTGTCGATAGTCTTAACTACCTCAGATAAAAATGATGATGTCATGCAAATAAAAATTCTAAATTAGGGACTTTCTCCGTATCCCATCCTATCACATTTGTGATGATTCGTAAAGGGTCTAAGAATGATTTCTTAAACTGGGCATCACGATCTATACTCCCCTCAAGGTCTAATTCTTTGGGGAACGTATTGAGAAACGATATAACGTTCTCATTGCCAAGTGGATTTGGACGCAGAAGGTAAACAAATTTAATTTTTTCTCCTTCTTGAACTAGTGGATATTTGTATTCAAGTTTGTTTTTTGCGATGTAAAAATTATATAACAAAGTTCCACGAACATGTAAAGGGCATCCCTTTGAATACACGGTTGTTGACGCCTTGAATTTGCGTAGTCCATTAACAGACCTAGGAAATGCAATGTCTTCGGGTGGTAACGAGTTGAATTTATCTCTGAATCTATCTATAAAGGATAGCAACTCTTTTTCTGTGCCTGTCATCATTACCTCAATTGCTTCCTTAATAGCACTACGACATGGCATGGGTGTAGAAGACTTGACCGCTTCAATACCCATCATTTTAAGTTTAGGTTTGTCGTAACGAACACCTTCACTGTCCCAAACATTGAGCATATATCTTTTCTTTGCAGTCCAGATACCAGTAGAAGCGATGTTCTCACGTTTCATTATCATCTTTTGTTCGTACGCATTGACGTAACTCGCCAATTCTTCGTAAGAACTCGTAATATACTTCTCAAGTTCCATTTCACAGACCTTATTAATGAACGTAACAATGCTCTTATCAGTCGCTTCTCTCCCTTTGTATACAGTCTCGACCATAGGACCCAAGTTGAGGTAGATACTATCAGTATCACTAGCAATAACATAATCTTCTCCTGTTGTTTTTAGTAAGTTGTTTAGAAACTTGTTCATCTTGTGTTCTATCCAACGAATAGACACCTGACCTGACATGGTAATTGCTTCAGCATTACGTAGATTGTAATATCTGAAGTATTGATTACCAATGGCACCATAGGCACTGTTCAATTGAATCTTACGTGCCATCTGTATGTTGTTGTATTTACTAATAGACTTTTCTAATTCCTTAGTAGGTGTCTTCTCATATGCTTGTTTTGCCATGAGCATGAGTTTCTTACTCTGCACACGTTCATTGTATATCTTTTGCATAATCTCAGGCAAGAAACCATGTATGTCTTTCCTGTATTGTGCACCATTTGCACACAGTGCATAGCGTGAGTCTACCTGTTCTTTCTGTCCGAGTATTCTAGCAACTGTAGCGGATGGATGCCTCTTTTCAATGAGGGTTTCTGGGGAAATATTATACTGCATAATGAGATGAGGGTACAGACTATTGAGGTCAAAACTAACCACCCAATTATAGCGTCCTGGTTTCGGTTCCTTGACATAAGCACCTTCGTATTTTTCGTCTTTACTTGAACGTTTTGCAGGAGGGACAACGATACCTTTGTCCTTCAAGAAATTATATATGATGGTATCCCACATGCGTACTTGGAAGTACACGTCTCTGATGTTTACCTTGGCGTCATATGCTAGTGCAACAGCAAGTTCAATCAGTTTCATTTTCTCCTCTAGACGCAAGACTAATTCCACGTCGAGGATGTTGTAATCAATAAACTTTTGCCAGTCATTTGTATAGAACTGTTTGAAGTTTTCAAACTCACTGTGGTCGAGTTTCTTTTGACCTAGTTCTACAAATGCAATGTGGTCTAGACGATAGGATTCTTGATTGGTATATGTAAACTTTTTATACAAGTCCATATAGTCCATGACATTTATGCCATATACGTCGTACACAATCTGTTGACGACCCTTAATCTCTATGTCATTCCTATAAACAATTCCCCATGGCGATATTTGTTTCATTTGTTTCTCGCCAAACAATCTTTCTAGGCGACCACAAATGTAAGGAATATCGTATAGTTCTACGTTCCACCCCGTGAGAATATCTGGGAAATTAGCAATCCAATAGTCAAGAAAACTACTGAGCAAATGTTCTTCACCGTCACATAGTATATACTCAACGTCATCACGATTGTTTGTATACGGTTTGGTACCCCATACTTTGATCTTACGTGTGATATAGTCCTGTACTGTAATGCTAAGAAGAGGTTGCGAGCATTCCTGCACGTTAGGAAACCCATTTTCACATGCCACTTCAATATCAAGAGATGTAATTTTAAGACCTTTAATCTCGTAATCAATCTCCGACGGAAACTCTTTCGATATGAATTGATAGAGATACCTGTCATAACCATGAACCTCGAAATTTTGTACTTCTTTATACTTGTCTATAAATGAGCGTGCTTCTTTGACAGACTCAAACCTGATAGGTTTAGCATACCTACCGTCCAGTGTTTTGTGTTTAGTTTTTTTATCCGTGACAACAAAAAGTGTCGGAGAAAACTTGAACTTACGTTGAATACGTTGTCCATCCTCGTATCCAATATAAAGCAAGTTGTCACCAACAAGTTGTACGTTTGTGTAGAAACTCATTTAGTTACTGTCTCGTACTTCTTTTTAATTTCAGAAGTTGGTTTGACTATTGTAGCAATGGTTTCGGAATATAGCAATACGTCTGTGTCAGTTGTATAACGTGGCCATGGTTCTAGAGTACCATCCTCTTTGATAAGGTATGGGTCTTGCATATGACAACTAGGTTCTTCTTCTAGTTGTTCTGCCTTTGTTATTAATTGAATGCCACTCTTAAGTAATATTAGTGCTACTTGCATCATCATCCTCTAGTAATTGTTCTGCGTCGTCAAATAGTTTTTGCATGTCTATGTCACTGGTAGTTCCAGCGATTCGTTCTTCATGACGCTTGAAGTTTTCCTCATAGTTTTCTTCCTTGATTGCTTGGACATATTGTTCTGCAATAGTATCCAAAGGTTCATATGCTGTGAGCACATGATGTGCAGGAAGAAAGAAGTCTTTGTCTTTACTCAAAGGTGCCCATGGAAACCATGATACTTGATATCCTTTGTTGCTGTCAAAAACAATACCTCCATCATCAGATACAATATCTAATCTGAAGGGTTTATGCAAACTGAAACCTATAGGTTGCTGTGATGCAGGGTCTATGATTTCTTTTGCTTCAGTAATAACTTCTTCGCCTGATTTTAATAATAAAAGTTTTACACTCATTCTACGCTTCCACCCATTTTCTGTACGTTAGTGATATATGTATCACGCAAACTAGGTACAGGTTCTAGGATGGTCAATACCATAGCAGGATTGATTGGTATTCTATATTCTGGTGTCAAAGGACAGTAAGGTGAGTAGTGCACCTTGACCTCTGGGTCAGTTACTATACCTGTGTTGTCTAACTTAGGTTGTTCGTAGTCAACTCTGTATGGAAAATTTAAGATATATGCTTGACGCTCTCCAGTATCCTTATGAGTTGCTTCTTGTACGTCTGCGATAACGTTGTCACCATTAGATAAGATAACAACTTTTACTCGCTCAGATTTTACCAATGCTTCTGCCTGTGGCGGTGGAGTTACATTGATAGGTGTTTTCTTCTTTGCCATAATTTATCAATTGATGCTTATATTATAAAGCAGGGACTGATGTTTGTCAATCCCTGCTTATTAGTTAGATGTAATCCTTACGCTTATGGTGCTCTGGAACTACCTTCCCCAATTCCACTGTGAGGAGTCCGTCGGCAAATACGACCTGTCTAACTTCCGTATCATCTGAGAGCGTCCACGACCTAGAGAAGTTCCGTCTAGCAATTCCTCTATGGATGCAGTTGCATTCTTCGGTCTCTTCTTTGCGATTAGACTCCACAAATAATTTTCCTTCTTCTGTATATACTTTGATTTCTTCTTCTTTAAATCCTGCGAGTGCGATTTCCAATCTGGATTCAACATTACTTACCTCAATTAAATTATATGGTGGATAAGTTACACTTCCTCGAATGTCATTAATTTTATCGAAGTAGGTATCTAGTCCTATGCTATGTTTTTGTATAGCGTCAAAAAGTGCGGGTAAATCGGCAGCACTGTACCTCTGAATGTTCATCATAGTTCTCCTTGAATAAGCGAGTTTAAATTGTGTGACCCTTTCGGCATCACACTATTATTTAAACATGCACTATGAAAAACGTATATGGTATATACCGTATCCTTAGTTACGGTTAATCCTCTTTCTTCTTACCGATGTTATACTTAGACTCTAATGTCCAGTCGCCCTTTTCCTTATAAGCAAGAACTTTTATCTGACTTAAAGGTGCTACGTCTGCAATACTTTCCTTGGATGATATAGATACAAGTCCCCAATCACCTAGCAACTGTACTATACGATTCCTACGTTGTACGTCGTTAAGTGACAAGTTTGCCTTCTTTCCGTCTAGTGCAAACAGTTCCTTAAAATGTACAATGTAATATCTGCCTTGCTTATGCAGTATATGACATGATTGATATAACTTCTTTTCTTTACGGGATGCTACCCCAATTCTTGTCAGTGTTTCTCTTACTTTGAGAAAATCATCTGGTTCTCTAAGACCTACCTCCACCATAGATTCGGTAGTCCACTTTACTTCCTCAGTAATCGCAGTCATCTTTGACCTCCCATGTCATGTTTTTTACGAATAAGTTCAATTTGGGTTTTGGGTAGAAGAGCTAATGCGACCTTTGCTTTCTCGTTACTATAACCATAGTGTTTTTTGACTAGGTCCAAGTCTTCGACTTGTTCCTTCTTCAACCAAGGGGAAAAACGTTTCCGTTTTCTCAAAGTATTTAGCAAGAAGGCATACTGTAAATCCTTGTCCAAGTTTACATAGCGATTCATTTCATTTGCAAACAAGACACTATCCAAATGTCCAGACAAACACCTGTTAATAATGTATGGTGGGTACGACTTGATTGCATCAAGGTCTTCTTCAATCAAGTTGTCTTTGGTGTAGTTGATAGAGTTCAACCAGTCCTTTAGTTCAAGTTTCATTAGAATGTTCTGATAGGACCTACGACACCTGTTCTATTATTATTGATTCTATAAATCTGTGTGCGTCCACTCTTAGTTTGCACATGCACTTCTTCACCCATGATGATTGCTGTGGATGAGTTAGGTGCAAATGTAGATAGTCCACCTCTACGAGTATTGTATAGTTGACAATACCCGCTAGGTAAGACTCGGACTCCTAGTGATGCTGCTTCCATAATTAAGACAAATAAGTTCACGTCGTTTTGTTTGGTCTGACATGTATGTACCTGTAGACCTCATTGTGTAAGTATGAGCATAGTCATACTGAGACCACTCTAGAAATCTTTGTATGATATCTTCGTGGTTATTATATGATATCATAACATTGCATAATTGCTCATCCATGATATCTGCAAACCTTGCGTGGTCAAATCCCCTGTGTTTGTCACCTTTATGACCGTACAAAGCATCCTTTATATCATAAGGGGGGTCTGCATAGATGAATACTTTATCTTCATCTGAACCTAGTTCCGCATAGTCTAGGTTGGTAATCTTCCATTCTTTAATGAGATATTCATATGCGGGTAACTTCTCGATGCCACGTAAGGAAAAGTTCTGCTCTGATGCTTGGGATGAAAAAGAAGAACCTTCAGTGAGACCGCTGAAAGAGCACTTGTTAATAACATAAAAAGCAACACCTCTCTCTTCGTTGGTGGTCTTGCTATCATTTAGTTTCTCCTTGGATAATGAAAATAATTCTTTTGCTTTATCTGGTGTATCGTATTGTGTCTTGAGTGCCTTAAGTTCTCTTGACATCTCTTCACCATTACACTGGAGTTGTATCCAGAAATTATATAATGGTTCGTACAGGTCATTGACCCATATAGGTATGTTTGGATATCTTTTTGTTATCTCAATCGCCATACTACCACCACCTAAAAATGGTTCCCGATATTCAGTAATATCATTAGGTAACCATTGACATAGTTTTACTGTTGCTCTTGACTTTCCGCCAGGATAACGCAGTGGTGTTTTGAGAGACTTCATTCTTCTGCTGTTTCTAATTCAGTTATAGCATCTACTGGCACCTCATTGCCACCTATGTTGTACCAATGTTGTGGTATGCCAACGCTATCATTTCTTACACCTAGGTATGCTAGGTCACTAAAACTATGTTCTCTTAGCATTGCTTGCAATCGCCAATGAATTAGTTCTGATTTTTTCATCGTACAACCATGCTATCTGGATAGATAGACTGCGGTGAGTCAGGAACTAATATTATGCTCTCTACTAATAGATTTATGTCAGCAGAGATAGCGTCATTTGATTCTGCCATCCTACGGAAACCACATCCTACAAATATCTGCCCTGCAAATACAGAGACAGTTGCAGCACCCCAAAAGATGTAGTAAAACCTACTCTTTACTTGTGCTCTTAGTTTTTCACGTTTGCTCATAATGCTCATAAGTTTGCTTATTTAAAGTTACACTCAACCATAATTTCGGTCAGTGCTGCTAAGAGATTTATTTCTTGGTCAGCAACAAATGCTGATTGGTATTGATACTTAGCAATAATCAATACCGCTTGAGGTATACTTGCAGGAGCAAGTGAACCATACAAACTATCATAGACAGTTCGTAGAATAGCGTTAGGGTCGTTGTCTAGATTAGCAACAATCCATTTACGGGCAGCACCAAAATCTTTTGCTTTTAATGCACCGATAAGTTTGTCAAGACGTACTTGACTTAGCGACGCCAGAATGCCAGTGTCGATAGTTCCCGACGCTGAATATCTTTGGAGTTCGTTGAGGGTGCGTCTGAAGTCTGGGAAGAACTTCTGGACGACTTCAGCGACCACCGCATCAGTAAACTGTATGTTTTCTGCAGTAAGAATTCCACGGCACCTCTGAAAGAATTGACTAGCGATTTCCTGTTTAACCTTTCCACGTGTATTGCAATCGATAACGGTTGTACGAGAATGAAGGGGTTCGATAATCTTGTTTTTGAAATTACAGGTAAAGATGAACCTGCAATGATTCTGGAACTCTTCAATAGAAGCACGAAGGAGTAACTGGACATCGTGGGTGGTATTGTCTGCCTCATCAATGATGATGACTTTGTGTTTTGCACTTGATGTTAGTGAGACTGTTGATGCAAATTGCTTTGCAGTATTACGTACAGTATCTAGGAATCTACCTTCATCAGAACCGTTAATGATTAAGTAGTCTACACCTAGTTCGTTACATAATGCTTTGGCAACTGTAGTCTTACCAATTCCTGCAGTGCCACACAATAGGAGGTTAGGAACCTCACCTTTATCAACAAAGGATTTTAGTGTATCCTTTAACTCCTTTGGTAGGATACAGTGCTCAATATTCTTGGGGCGATACTTTTCTACCCAAAGAAATTCATT